>PJEL010000827.1_pt1 | contig 34689 bp, 18 predicted proteins | sample 1853271 | NCBI WGS metagenome assembly PJEL01 (sample SAMN08108733, study PRJNA415343) | Invertebrate metagenome, whole genome shotgun sequencing project. | host: Globobulimina | place: Sweden: Gullmar Fjord | collected 2015-08
CTTCCTATCATTGTCTCGCAGAAGGGACCAAGTGTTGGATTGTTCACCCACTAATAGGGAACGTGAGCTGGGTTTAGACCGTCGTGAGACAGGTTAGTTTTACCCTACTGTTGTGCGATATCTCCATAGTAACCCGGCTCAGTACGAGAGGAACCGCCGGATCTCGTAATTGGTAATGCGCTCGCCTGAGCAGGCGGTGGCGCAAAGCTACCACGGGTAGGCTAACAACTGAACGCCTCTAAGTTGGAAGCCGTGCTAGGAGAGATGTCTCTGTGTGTCAAGAATCACCCGATTACGAATAGGCTTGTGTCTTCAAGTCCTGGAACATACCCGGTGGATCCTCGCCGCGGGAGTACACCTCCTGCGTCGGGCCACGCATGGCAATTCCACTTTTTTGATGCGCTAAATCCTTCGCAGACCACGTAGTTGGAACACGGTGTTGTAAGTAGTAGAGTGGCCTTGCTGCTGCGATCTACTGAGACTCAGCCGTCGTTCTTTCGATTTGTCACCCTCTTTCCTCACCAACACAAACGGTCCCGGGTGACACAAAAAGAAAAACAGGAGGTTGAGGTCTCTCGCACACACAAGGGAGAACAAACTCGAGGCAGCGCAAGTGATACCCTATTATTATTGTTCTATTATTTGCTCTTGTCGTTGTAACACCACTTCCCGCCTCGAGGCGACGACGCACTTGTTCCGCGTATGCGAGCTGTGCGGTGCCCCACAACCACCACCAGCAGTCCACGGTCAACCAACTGTCTTGTGAGACGAAGCGAGGCCAGCACCCAGCACCCACTCGACGATGCCCCACCACCAGTGATCTACTCGAGAGATACTCCCGGGTGTCCCGATAAACGACATACCTTTTGTTTTTCGGTACATCTCAGATCGCTGCCTTGCGGGGACCTCCACAATTGTCGACCATCTGACCACGAGGTCGGTAGAGGCCCAGATATATCGATCTCGGGTGGCCCTCTGAATGCCCAATGACTTGATGTGTGCATGTTCAAGCAATAGCATGAATGCCTGGTTGAGGAGAGTCACATCGCAGCCTAGATGCAACATTGCATTCCTGGTGGGGAAGGCCATACAAGTAGATATATAGAGGACAGGGTTGGAGAAGATTGCTTGGATGCTGGCTCGGAAGTCTACTTGAGGTTTTTCCCCTTCTCACAAGGATAAAGCAATTGGGTCTTCCAGGAGTTGTGCAAGGCTTTTCCCGGGTAGCAGGGCCACATTCGATACGTCACATCGCAGCCTAGATGCAACATTGTAATCTACAACGAGGAGGATACAAGCCCGGGTGTCCTACTGCCCGTCTAGTGGTCTTGAGACGACCACAAGTTTGTGGCCTTTGGAGCCTTGTGGCATTCCATGTTGGCCAACAGTGAAGTTGTAGATGAGTGCTATCGTTTAGCACAATGGATCACGATTGCTGCAGGTTAACTGTAATTCAATATTATGTGATTATTTCCAGTCTGATTGGAATAGGAAATAACCCACTTCTTAAACGCGCAGTATTTGCAGCCCTGGGTCTTCGACATCACGACAAACAAGAGAAAGTCCGATAGATACCAGGGGTATTCTATACCGTTTTAACAATATATTTATTGGTAATTGACAAATAATGACCACGGCATTCCCTCATACGTGGCTTAGTCGTCACCTGCTCAGTTTCAGTCAGGGGAAGCACAGGTGTTTGCACCACGGGACGCTAAGTTCTATGTCATCTTCACGCTCCGTGGTAAGATCAACAAAACGTTCAGGTACTTTTATTCAAGCAGCACCAGATATGGTGGCTCAGATTGGTGATGATGCACCAAAGACCGAGAGGAGGAAGAGAGTCCTTTCTGGAGTACAGCCAACTGGGACTGTGCATCTGGGAAACTATCTTGGCGCAATTCGTAATTGGGTCAACTTGCAGGATATGTACGACACATACTTTATGGTTGTCGATTTACATGCCATTACGGTGCCACATACACCGAAGGAGTTGCTAGAGTCGACTCGAAATGGAGCAGCGCTGTACATTGCATGTGGAATTGATCCAACCAAAGCAAAGATATTCGTGCAATCACACGTGTCAGCCCATGCAGAAATGGCATGGTTGTTGTCATGTATCACACCTGTAGGATGGTTGAAAAAGATGATCCAGTACAAAGAGAAGAGCAGGAAAGCTGGGAATGAAGAAGTGGGTACAGGGCTGTTGACATATCCCGTGCTCATGGCTGCCGATATCTTGTTATATCAATCAGACCTTGTACCTGTCGGAGAAGATCAAAAACAGCATTTAGAGTTGGCTAGAGACCTTGCAGAGAGAGCAAATTACTTGTTTGGAGGAAAGAAGGCAAAAAAGATGGGCTGCAAGTATACACGGCTTTTCAAAGTCCCGGATCCCTTCATTCCACCAGCAGGAGCACGAGTGATGTCGCTACAGGATGGAACATCTAAAATGTCAAAAAGTGCAGAGTCAGATTTGTCAAGAATCAATCTTTTGGATCCCCCTGATGTCATTAGGAATAAAATTAAGAAGGCAAAGACGGATGCATTCGATGGACTAGAGATTGACAATCCAGACAGACCAGAGGCAAGAAATTTACTTTCAATATATCAATGCGTCACAGGGATGAGCCAAGAAGCAGTGTTACAAGATGTTGGGGGCATGCGTTGGGGTGATTTCAAACCTGTCCTTACAGACGCTTTGGTAGAGCATCTGAGACCGATTCAAGCTCGATATGGAGAGGTAATCAGTGATCAAACATATCTCGATGCAGTACTGGCAGATGGAGCCGAATCTGCAGCATTGGAGGCAGATGCGACTCTGGGAAATGTCAGAAGAGCCATGGGATTCCCTGAGCCTATTAAACGAGTTTAACATGCAGCCTCCCTTATCCAGATTATTAGTATCTTTAATGTATTAATATAATATACATAGTTAGCATCAGTGAATAGGGCCCGCTACAAGTCCCGAGGAATCCATCACCATGCAGTCGACTATTGCCCAACCCGTTCAACCGGTGCAATACGTGTGTGGTGACTGTGGAGCTGAGAATACACTTCGTTCTGGAGATGTTATACGTTGTAGAGAATGCGGATATAGAATACTGTACAAGAAACGGACCAGTCGAGTAGTGCAGTATGAAGCTCGCTGATTCTTTCCTTCAGCTATCACTTAGATTCTTTTAGAGCAGCCACATTTGATACATTGGTACAAAATGTCAAAGGTATGCTCAATGTTGATGGTCACACCTCATGGAATGAACCGATGATGACACCCATAACTTCTCACAACGGTCTGCTGAGTTTCATGCCAAAAGCGCATGAAAAAGGCTGATACAAGTCATGCTAAACTGATAGGTTCATCTTCTGTATGGTCTCAATCACCGTGATCCATACATACGACTCACATTGCGCTACAATCATGTGCTGCAGATGTATCCCAACCATGGGACTGAGATTAGACTATTTGTACTTTCTCTTCTTTACAATGGCATTGTGAAAACTGTGTTTCGTTGTAAGCATGAAAACCAATAAAATAAAATAATCTGACTACGCAACAGGGGTTGCGGTATTTGCCTTCTTAGCAGCAGCAGCAGCAGCCAGGTCCTTGACATCATCTACAATCTTGTATGCGCACTGCCTTCCCGACAAAGTTGCCCCCTCCATCGAGTCAATATAATCTTGTTTAGTATAACTTCCTGCCAAGTAAAAATTAGGTACGGGTGTCTTCTGGTCTGGTCTAAATGGGTCCATACCCGGAGCTTCCCTATACAGACTTTGGCCGATCTTGACAACAGAGCTCCATGTCATATTTAACCCTTTGGCCGATGGGAACAAATTGCGAACCTGCTTATCTACTTCCGCACAGATTTCCTCGTTTGTCTTTGACATGTATGGGTCAGCTGGGGTCAAAACACATTGCATCAAGGAACCCTCACCCTCCTTGTAATAATCTACTGGAGATGTCAGAGCAAGATCAGCAAAGCACGAGAAGTCAGCATCAGCACTGTACAAAAGATTGTTGAGGCCAGCTCCTTTACCTCCTCCAACTCTTCTACTACGCTCAATATCCTTCATTTCAGTCACCCACCCGTCATATCTCAATTGGACAGTTATGACTGGCACACCAACAAGCTTGAAGACGTTGTCAAAGAAGCTGTCTTTTCTCCATTCTTGTGGTATAAGTTTCTTTGCACCTGGCACATCCAATGCAGCCACATACACATCTGCCTCAACAGTTTGCTCCTGCCCTGCCTTGGAGAGACGAAGCCCAGAAACAGATGTTGGGTTTCCAGAGGCATCTACATCGTACATGACTTCTCTGCAGCCCCACCTGGTGTGGATTCTCCCTCCTTTTGCCTCGATGTAATCAGCGATTGGTGCCAACAATCTGTCAGCTGGAGATCCATTCAGCATTCTCAATGCTGATGCATCTGTCTTGGTTGCAAAAAATTGGAAGATAGAGAGCATACAACGAGCTGAAATGTCATTGCAGTCAAGGAATCCCAATGCATATGCGATTGGGTCCCACATCCTATCAATTGATGCCTGACTTCCACCATGGCTCTTGAACCATTCAGAGAAGGATACGTTATCCAGTGCGCGTACGTCCCGCATTCCTCCTTCAGGATCGATCAATGATCGAACAATTGGTGAAGTTCCCAAAGCAAGAGAGTTGGCTACTTTGTCAGCAGGAGAAAGCTGAGGAGTCGTGAAAAATGCTCTCAGCCCATGGAAGGGTGCTCCAATCTTGGTATCTCCGATGAAGAATCGGAAATCAAGTTCCCTCACGTCTCCACCCTCATTGCAGAAGGTATGAGTATGATCTTTCAAAAGAAGATTTTCCAAGACGCCGCATTTGGCCATCAACCTGAAAAGGTTGAAGTAGCACCCAAAGAACACATGCAACCCCATCTCGATATGATTTCCATCCTTGTCCTGGAAAGAAGCAACCTTACCTCCAATCCACGGTCTACTTTCGTAAATATCAACTTCATGGCCTTGTTCCAGAAGTTCCACGGCGGTTGAAAGCCCAGCGAGCCCGCTTCCAACGATGGCAACCTTGAGCTTTGGAGCGCCAGGTGCCGGTGCAGCAGGAGCATCCGGGAAAAGGGACTTCAGGGGTACGTCCTTGAGCCCAACATCCTCTACATTACCCACATTGGATGATGTAGGGGCCGTTACTGCACATACCGCGGGCTTCGACTGTGCTCTTGGCCTGGCCAATCCTTTGGCGATTCCTCTGCCACACACGTGCACTGGTACTTTCCCGCCTTTTGACGCCAACTGTAATCTCATCTCTCTTCAATAGTAATTAAAATGCACAATGTACTATGATAAGATGGTTGGATCGGAGATTCGAGACGAGTCGAAGACTGCAACGCCTTTTTCTTATTCGGTCAACTGCGTGTCAGTTCTGTGCACCCAGACAAATGACAATTTAACATGTATTAAATACTACCTGATAGTAGTGCGTAGGAGATTCATACATTACGATTCTTGGGGATCATACCCCTGCCCAGTGGGATCCAATGAATCCATGCACCGATCGATTGGTGATCCGAGATATCTCGGATTCCCATGGAAGATCACGCAATTGGCTCGGAATATTCTCAAAGCGAGTGGCTTATATTATCATTGGTGTGTCATATACAGATTGAGAAGGTGACTCTCCTTGTCTTCGGCAAACTCAGACTCTATCATCTCCTTTGTCCACACAGCCTGGTCAAAGCCACCCGTTCGCATCTCATAGCCCATTGACAAAATTTGGTTGATAAATTGCAAGGCCGTGTAATTCGTAGACGCCTTCATGGCCGACTCGTTCAATTCTGTTATGATGTACTTGGGAGTTGTCTTTTTGAAAAACTCCTGAGCACCCTCAATGACCCACGGTTCCATGCCCTCTGTGTCCATCTTCACTGCCCCCACCTTGCCCACCAATTTTGCCATCTGCTCGCCGCAAATGTCGTCGAGTCGTGCGATGTTCAGGCGCTGCCTCCAACGCAAATAAGAAAATGGAGGATCATCCTGGGTGCACGAGACCAACCCGTCGAGCATGTTGCCAGGGTCGCTGAAAATGTTGCAGACTGCAGTGTCCTTCCCTAAACCTGTGTCAAAGAGCACCAGGTTTTCCTTCAGCTGAGGGGCAGACATGTTGGCATTGGCGCAGAACGAGAAGTGAAGGGCCTTCTGATTCACATCCATTGCCTCGAACGCCAGCACCTGGTACCCAGACGCGGCAATAGCAAAGCTCCAGGTCCCTATGTTGGCACCAATGTCAAGAACAAACATCTCAGACTTGGACAAGGATCTCTCTATAGCAAACGCATCCAGCTTGTCCAAGAGCCAGGAGATCTCTCCCCTCTCCCACTCCTTATTGTTAGTGATCTCACGACTGACAATGTCGCTGCCAGAGCCCGTGCCGTCGGACTTCATAGCATACAGGGAGTACACGCTGCCTGCCATCCTCACACCATCGACCCTCTGCAGATTTACAGAAAACTCGTCGGATCCAACTCGTACCACGTCCTTGAATGATCCCAACCCATCACACAAACTCATCTGTTTCTGAAGGTGCTCCCCAAAAAGGCCAACGGCCCCGGTGGGGCCCCTGCGCGATTTGAGAGGAACTCGACTGGTAGACCTGACGGGGTCTTGAATTCGTTGGTCAACCACCAGCACCATGACGAGGAACACAAGAGTACCTATGACGCTGGCCTTTATTAACAATGAACGGAATGGTTTCTTGGGTGACCGACTAGTATCCTGGGCCTTCATATGGCTATATGACGGCGAGAAAGATCCCATATTCAAAGTTGACATGGGAGCACTGGTGCTCCTAGATGACTGTCTCCTACACTTCTCAACGATGCCTTTTCAACTTGTATGTATCAACAGAACAAGTTAAATTACAAAATAGATACATACCTTGTTCACTTGATTCAAATCAAATCGTGATCAGAGGTGGCACCCAAGTAAAAGGGAATTTAGACGACACAGAAATCTCCAGAGATCGGATCCGAAATCCAAACAAGATGAGACAAGATATCACGATTCGCAAGAATAAAATAAAATAAACTTTGTAGATAAAAAACCTGGGATCATCGTGTATGTAAAGTTGAAGATCACCTTTCTCTGCTGAGGGAGTTGGCCTTCTGTATAGCCTTACTTACTTCAAGGAGGATAGATATATCCATATACATCTCGTTAATGGGTTTGAATTACATGACAGCGTGGTGCTGAAATGGGACATTATCATCATCACGGCAGGCTCACAACTTTATGAGACTGTCAAGAAGTCTAGGAAGCATCATGCAATCTTTAGGAGCAGCTGCAAGGCGTCTCTACGTGAGACGATGGGTATCAACTTTGAATAGGACTGTAGGATTTACTGGGATGGAAGGGCTCCGGGATCCACACGATTGGAGAAAGCTTGCTGATAGGACAGAGGAGACTTGTCGAGGATTGGTTGATGATGTGATTGTAGGAACAGAGGCCGGGCCAGAGGTGGTTAGAGGGCTTGATTATATATCTGATGTTCTCTGTCAGACAATAGATGCTGCGGAATTCTGCAGGCACGTACATGCAGATGACGAGTGGAGGCAAGAGGCACACAGGACCTGTATTCGGCTTGGAGCTTATGTGCATGAACTGAACACTCATGCCGGTTTATACGGAATATTATGCCGTTCACTGAAACAGAGATCCTCATTTAGAGTTGAGGAAGAGTATCTCGTAGGAGAGATGCTAAAACGAGATTTTGAACGGTTTGGAGTGCACTTGCAAGGACAAGCCAGGGATGAAATGACACAACTGGTTGCATTCATTCAGGAGTGCGGACACTCATACATGAAGCATGCCATCGATATATCAAAGACTGGTGAAATCAATGTAGATATTAAAAAATTTCTGGAGGAGAAGAATAGATTCCTTCCCGGCAGATGTCGGGACTATCCTCTAGAATCAATTTTTGGGAGACGAAGGGGGAATATGATGGTTGCACATGGAGATACACAGACCTGCCAAGGAATTTTGTATCACTGCGATTATGAGGAAATTAGAAGGTCTGCATTTAAGGCGTATCAATCGTATCCATCAGAAAATAAACGATTGGGGGAAGACCTCCTGAAAGCCAGATACAGAGTGGCAGAGATCATGGGATACCCATCGTATACTGCGTACCAACTGGACGGATTTAGTCTCGGAAATACGCCACATGCCGTCTCCAAATTTTTGAAATCTATACAAAATTCTCTGGGTAGTGCTGTCGCAGTAGAGATGGATGAACTTAGGCGTTTCAAATCGTCATTATATAAATCTGAGGGGCAGATGCCTCCTGAGCTGCATCTTTGGGATAGAGACTGGGCCATTCAGAGGACCATGCCATCGAGTATCACAGCTTCTTTACAAAAATTGCACAGTATCTTTAATGTGCAAGGTTTCATAACTGGAATGAGTGCTCTAGTTGAGAAAGTGATGGGGTTACAGTTAGTCATTGTACACATGCCTGCTGGAGAATCATGGGCCCAAGGGGTCATGAAAGTATGCGTGACTGATGTACAATCTGGAGAAAAATTTGGAACCATATATCTTGATTTGCTTCAGAGGCGAGGAAAATTCGGGGGTGCGGCCCTATTTACGTTACGGTGTGGAAGGCTTCTAGACAATGGGTCGTACCAACTACCAAAAGTGGCCCTAGTGGCAAACATAGCATCAAATAGCTTTCTTACTTTTGGGGACTTGGAGACCCTTTGCCATGAATTTGGACATGCATTGCATTCTGTGTTGTCCAGGACACGTCTACAGCATCTATCAGGCACGCGTGGCCCACAGGATATTATTGAGGTTCCATCACACGTTTTTGAGAGATTTGCCAGTGATCCAGCTGCGCTGTCATTTATGGCCAAATGGGGCTTAGCTGGCCATCAGGAGATTTCCAAAGATATTTTAACTGGATTGAAGCAGAGAAGAGAGCATTATGCCGCCATAAAACTAAAGAAAACAGTAGAAATGTGCATATTAGATCAGTATATGCATGGCGAAGGTGTATCAAGAGAAGGATTCGGGAGCTTCTCTGATTTATCAGAACACATGAAAGAGTTTGGTGTTACCAACTATCAGAATTCGATGTTCCCGCCTGTCCGGTTTTCTCACATAGTAGGATATGGGGGAAATTATTATAGCTATCTGTTTGCCAACTGCATTGCCTCAGAAATCTGGGAGAATGCGCAATCTACAAGTGATGTTGGATGGCCATCTCGGATTGTCCTTCATCATAAAATGCTTCGCTCTGGAGGTGCAAAACCAGCGCAGCAATACATTGAAGATATCCTTGGGCCTCAATATGATAGCAAATTGGTCAACATATCTGATGACTATGGCATGCATGGCAGCTACCCAGACTGCACAGCATACTTGAAATATTTGGGTATTACACCGTCATAATTGGATAGCATATCGGGTGTTGTAGTTTAATAAATTAAAGATTCCATCTCTTTCTTTGTGCGAGATAAAGACACTTTCTTAAGTTCTGATTCGAGCTGTCTCATCCCAGCTGACTCTGCCCTCCTTGCTATGATGGCAGCAGCTGTCATCTTGACATGTATTCCCCAAGAGTCCGGTAAAAGAATTGCAGCCGAGTGTTTTGAACATTGTTTAATCTTTTCTCGGAGGGCAGACAAGGCTGCACTCTGCAGGACACGATAGTAACTAGCACTGAACTGGTCTTCAATCTCTTGGGTCACCAATTGAAGCCGCTGCGTGTCCATTCTCTCGGCCATGAATGTGCCCCCTTGCTTATATTCAGCGATTTTGTCTTGAATATTATTGGAAATCTCGTCGTCACGCTGGTTGTGAATTTGCTCCAGGCCCGCTGATACTCCTTGTCTGGCAACTGCATCAGAGCACCAAGAAACAAAATCCCTCAATTTGACATCGGTGACAAGTGATCCATTACTGTATTGATCTAAAAAAACTCTTTCAAGTTCTTCTATAACTTTGGATTCTTTATACTCGGCACTACTTGCTTCTGGAGGCTCTCGCCCGTTCTTAACACCAGGGGAAAGAGGAGAACTGACAGCCTTGTGCTGCAACGGCACAGTCGGTCTGATTTTTTTCCTTGTTTTCACTTCCTGGCCATGCGGTTTCGCAGGAGATATCAAAGCTTGTAAGTAAGAGATATCAGGGCATGTCATCTCCAAGTATCGGCGTCCCAAGACTGTGTTGGCCCACTGAATATCATCTTCAATGGCAATACCCAGTGCTCCACTACAGTCGACATGAGTGCTATGCTTGGCTTCACGGATACCTTCCATTTCAGGTTCAAAATACCAACAAAAGTTGTCCAACATTCCTCGAAGACATAATGGAGCAATGCCATGGAATTTTTCCGATTTCGGCTGCAAATATGGATGACATTTCATCTCATAAATCATGCTAAACAATCTCCTAAAGTATGGCATTTTGCAAAGCTCTCTATTCCAAGATAAGAAGCTTAGATATCGACAGATCCAAGGTATATAACGAAATATATTTCCCTGAGTCGAAGACGTGTTATCTTTTATCGGAATACATTGTTGGAAAGCATACCAGACGTCCATGTAATGACTCCCATCAAAATCTCCGCGCTCCTGGACCCTCTGCAGACTTGGAGATGAATGATTAGACACCCCTTGACCTTTTGTGAAGGAAAAATATCCCAAAAATCCTGCCAAGGATGTAGTGGAGATGCACAATTCCTCAAGGCTCAGCAGACCTGCCTCCTTCAATGATGTTGCTTCCCTTGAAGATTTCAACAGTGACACTAGCTTGGTTATCATTATCTTTGCGAGGCTATTATTCAATCTATGACTATCAGTGGCTTCTAAAAATAAGACAAATGGTCTCAAAGGCTTTGAAAATTCACGGGAAATCCGCAAGGCGTGCTCAGCTGAGTGATCAACATGTCCTTTTCGAGCCATCTGGACAGTCTTGTGCTGGAGCCTACGAGCGGGCCTTGCACCCTTTGCATTACTCGTCATTTGAAACCTTTTATTCAGTGATTCAAATCTCGAGAGATTCTGCTTCGCGATACCTGTGAGTTCTTCATCCATCAAGGTCTCTCCGGTCACAGCTGCCTGAAGCACAGCTGCAGTAAACAACTCTGCAAAGAAATCATAATTATCCACCCTCAGACCTCGCAACAGCTGCCCAGAATCTTCCTGAATGATCTTAAGTACCACCAAATCTCCATGTTGTTCCTCGGACACTGCATTATTCTCGACTTTAGCGGCACCCTTGTGCTGTTGCAAGGCATCCAGAGAGCTCGATCTGTGCACTGCATCCCTCATCACTTTGAACCACGTGTCTCGAAATGTCTCTCTATTTGATATCTTTTTTTGATCATCCGATGATCGAGATAATACTCCAGATGAATCATTCAGGAACACATTCAGGCCAGTGAGCCCAAGCAGTGGTCCAGAGTTTTGTACCCGGCCAAGTGACGGTGAGTGCATCAGTGATGCAGGCTCTTGCTCAAACAGGGCAGTATCAACCGCCTTTTGCAGAGACTGCAACACGTTTGACTTTGTAGCAAAAGACATCAGAAAACCCGATAAATTCTCAAGAATGTCACGTCCCAGACCATGCAGCAAATCTCCACAGTGTTGCAGTACTGTCCCTGCATACACCACTGCCTCCATGCCAGATTGGAAACCGTCCTCCCTATCAATCTTCACTTGGGGGTCCATCACGAGTAATTCAAAGAGGAAACTGATTTCAGACAGCAATAATATCCTCGGTGAACGTTCCAGAACCCTCGCATGCAAAATCGCCAGCCCCTTTTTCCATTCTGGCAGGCACATATCTTCCTCAACAGCAGGTCTGACAACAGGACTCTTCCCACCAAACGAGTCAAATCCCAACGATCCAAATCGCTCAGATAGACCACCAGCAGGGAGTCGAGTGAGCCCCTTTCCAGTTTGATCTGGAGTACACATGATGTCCTCATCCACATGATTCTCCATGCCTTTGTGCACAGACCATCCTCTGGTCTGTGGATGGTCAGCAACCTCGCCTCGTGTAGATTGAGATTCTCCATGCTCATTCCTAACCTTTTCAACAGAATCCTCCTCTACATTCACAAACGTCTCATCTACATGCACAGATGCCACTGCTGTAGGTACAATCCTCCGCTTCGACACTGTTTTTGTCAATGTCTGCACCCTTCCAGATGGAGACGCAATCCGAGCTTCAAGAATACTCTTCTTTGTGTCCCCCAGGGACGACCCCAGACTCGGGAATTCCTCAGCATACGATCGTTCAGGCAGCCTATTTCTTTGTTGTACTTGAATTTGTTCCCCAGAAACACGTGAACTAACTCGTGTCACGCCCGTGGAGAGAATCCGAACGAATTCCAAAAGAGACTCTTCAACATGAACCAAGTCGACACGATCCAAAGATTCAGTCCATGTTGTTTTGTCATTAAATGCTGATAAAAGATCTACAAGAGTCGAATTCCGACATTGTTCCATTCCTCTCCCGTCGTCTCTGTCCACAACGACCAACACCAACCAACTGAAGTCACTGTTGTTTGTTTGCTTGTATTGAATGAATTATACTTGGTTCTACTCCTACTCCTACTAAGGGTAGGGAGATTGTTTCAGGATGGACGACTGCCTACTGTCAATAGCAATTACTATTTAATAATATGTAAATGCAGTATTAAAAGCAGTATGACATATTGGTTTGCAAACTCCCATATGGTTTCAGCCAAGTTCCTTAAAACCCATCAAACCCTTCATGTTGCCCGCACATTTTATCTTTTACAGATAAAATTATTTAATAAGTACTTAATCTAGCGTCGTCATGTACTGCGTCACCATGTAAACCATGCACTTTCTTGAAAGCAAACACCATATGGTGGATGTATTGCCGTGTGGTGATGGCCCCAACTTTGGGTAGTGTTGATCATACAACAAGCATGTCAGCTCGTATAATCTACCTTATTTTTACCAGTATTTATACAACATCAGTATAATAGTGCATACATGTACGTGCTATGCACTGGTACCTTTACATTGCAACTGTCAACATGTGCATGCAAATTCAACATTCTCTCCCTAATACATTGGTAGGTACACACGCTTCCTCGTAGTGACAATATACAACGCAGCATCTATTACGTCTGGAATGGATACCACAATCCATGTCGTTTCGCGTGTTGCAAGAGTAATCTTCTGCATCTCAGCACTCTGCTGTTGACCTGTTCTGCCCACAGGAGAGTCTACAGAAGGCGGATAATCTGACATTGTACACAGACTTATAACATCTTTGTGTAAATTTACAGGGGTGAAATGGAGAAGACTGTCGTGGAATCTGGATAAAAGATCCTAGAGATGAAGTAATGGTAGATGTGGACAAAGAGCCTGGTGGCATAGAACCCATTCAAGGCCCACCATACGCTTGTCAGTCCCATGGGAGCTCCTAGGTAGAGAATACCAAGTACAACGATGAGTCCGGCTGCGACGCCGATGGGTAGATGGGCGAACGCCCGAGATCCTATGCTGATGCCATCAAACATCATGAGGACACTGCAGATGGCAATGGCACTTCCTCCAAGGGGTGCGAGGGATTGGACGGTGTGCTGAATGATTCTATCCGATGAAAATAAAACCGCTCCCCAGGTTAATGTTGCCAGGGCGACAATGGACAAGGCCATGCCGAATATTGCTCCCGTGGCGACCAGTCTCTGTGCCCACTTTTTGGCAGCACCAGGATTCCTCGAATACTCCTTGGCAACAAGCGTTTGCGCTGCCATAGATAGAGGTTCTGGTAGGTAAGAGATAAACCAAAACATCTGCATGGCGACCTGATGTGCTGCAGCGGCAACGATGCCCATGCCCATGGCCGACGTTGCCATGGCAAAATAAGCAGCCATTCCTGCTGCAGTCCTTGCAATCAGCGCGACGCCAACCGTGACAAATTTCCTCCAAGAGCCTTTTGTATCATTAAATATGATCTCTCTTCCTGAAACATGCTCCTTCTTCTTTAACAAGTAGATCATAAGGACAAGTCCAACAGTCTGGGCACACACTGTTGCGATGGCTGCGCCTCGCGCCCCCATATCATATGCCGACACCAGAATAATATCACCAATAATATTCAGAAGCGTAGCAATCCCACACACTACCATAGGAATCCTCGTGTCCTGCAACCCTAGGCATAGACCCTGAAATACATTCATCACCAGGACACACGGAATGCCTTTAGCCCTCACCATCATATAGTCCATTGCATGCGGCATCACCCTCACATCTGTTCCCATCATATCTAGAATCGCATTTCCCATATAATGTAGCCCTCCCATGACTCCAAATCCACAGAGACATGCCAGGACCAGAGCCGTCCTCACAGTTGAGCTTGCCTCTTTTTTGTCTTCTTCTGTACCACCGCTTTCCGCCACAGCATTGGCCGTAGTGACACCAAGAAAAGTAAACAACTGAAATAGAGAATTGAATATTGCCGTATTGGGGCCAATAGCAGCCAAGTGTACTGTACTAAATTGTCCTAAGCATGCAGAATCAACAAGAGTCTGCAGAGGGTCAGACACAACCACAACCAATGCTGGCAATGCCACCCGAACAATGCGCCCCATGTCATCATCACTATCTTCATGAGCACGACATGTATGTAAACGATTCCTCGAGTGTCCTCTCACCACCCTGAGTGGCGACGTGAGACACCATACTCTGGTTTTCAAAGACCTGCTCCACACCGTGTTACCACGGCGAGATGAAGGAGAACCCAATGTATTACGACTACTATCACATACTACAATCATATCTTTCTTCTAGAATTTGATTTAGGACACAATCGAACCATGCGTAGTCATTTAAAATGGCATCATACAATGTAACTTATTTTCTCTTCTTCTGTTTGCAACCCAAGTGGTGAATAAACTCCAGTCTCGACGACCATTCATTGTCTGATTTATATGTTTATCATTTCTCTCCATTATCTATAATATAGTTTCCATAGTCTCAATCCAACGTCTCGAACGCAGGAGAACCACGTGGTACGTCGACTGATTATTTCGAATCTCTTTCCTTCACACGAGGTCGATTGAATAGTTGTTTTACTGGATGGAATGGTGTATTATATCATTCACAAGAACTGGAATGGTGGTGCACCGTGTGGCAAGGAAACTTGAAACGCATGTGGAAATTGTCTCCATGTGTTTTGATTTCCGTCGTGGCAGTGCCTGTTTACTTGCCTAGGATTTGGTTTTTATTTCCGTCACATATATGATATTGGCATGTGACTCTATCTGCCATAACATGGTCGAGGATTGCATTGATGGTCGATCAAGATTCTCTCTGCTGGTCGATCGCGGTGTTTCAGTCATCATGAAGGATGTGGTATAACGTATTTATATTGTACTGTTGCAGGGGTTTTGTCGACTCGGCTTTGGTGACGCTGTAGTGTTGGGCTCTTTGCTGGGGTGGTTATCATGTCAAAGGATGATGGGCATCAGGACGAGGCTGTCGTGAGGAACGATGATGTGAAAGGAAGTCCTTCTGTGAAAGAACAAGATCGGTGGCAGTCTGGACCGGTGCCTATTCATAGAGGCGGGGGCCGATCTTCTGGTTACAGACACCACGGTGGGGGTTCCTATGGCTCAGGGCCAAAGCGTGGTGGATATCACCAGCGTGGAGGTGCACGGCGACATTCTGGTGGTATGGGAGAATCTCCTCCTTTCAGAGGGGGTAGAGGAGGTGGTCACCAGTCCCCTTCCATGGGGTCACACTCCCCCTCTGGGGGGCATGTGTCACAACAGGCTTCCAGATTTAGCAGCGGTAGTACTAGTGGTCATCATTATGGTGGTACTCAGAGTAATGGAGGATATGCCAAGCCAATGGCTACACCTCCTCCTCCACCTCCCACGAAAGTAGTCCCGAGTCCCTCGGTTGCGACAGATGGATGGCAGTATAAAGACCCGGAAGATGATGTTCATGGTCCCTATCCTGCTTCCAAAATAGTAAACTGGGTAGATAAGGGATATTTCTCGGAAGGGCTTCCTGTGAGGAAGGTAACCAAAGAAGGCATGGGTGCTTGGACAACGCTGAAATTCGTCCTGATTGATATGCGACGAGAGTCTGCTCTGACAATAACTCCAAGCGAGCCTCCAGAGGAGAAGAGTTCTCCGGCAGTGGTGACAAGGCCCCCTCCTCCTCCTGTAAAAGCAAAGAGTCCTGATAAAGACATTGTTCATTCTCCTTCTTTGAAAGAGGAGGAAAGGCGCCCGATAGGCAAATGGGAGAGAGACCCTCGTGGGTCTCGCAGCCGCTTTGGTGGTGGGGATCGTTGGAGCTCTGATACTGACAAGAATCAGATGCGATCACAGAAAAGTGGTAAGGTGGATAGATCCAACGGTCGTGGGGATTCTAGGGGTCGAGGACGAGGTTCTGATAGAGGAGGAGGGCGAGGTAGGGGCCGTGGAGGAGGGCGAGGAAGGGGCCGAGCTTCTTCTACAGATCCTGATTTGGCTGATGCTGTCTGCAATCTCTTTACAGGAGAAGTTGATCAGGGAGCAGAACAGCCTATGTGGAGATATATTGACTACGAGGGGGCGACTCAAGGTCCATTCCCGGCAAAGACGATGATAGATTGGTTTGAAGGGGGATACCTTGCAGATAGTGCCATTCCTGTGTGTGGAACGGAACGAAAGGTATCACCCCCAAATCTCCCCCCTCCTGAATTCTATTTGCCTCTGGGTGCCCTTATTTATTGGGTTCGACGTGGTCATCATTTCAAGCCAATCACTGTTGCTGATATTCAGAGCAAAAATCTACCTGAAGAGCTGGCAACACTGAAAGAATCGGCTGAAAAGGCTTTTGAAGGCGTCAATAAGGAGAAAGAGACGGCTGCAGCAAAGGCAGCTTCCTCAGCAAAGGAAAAGACCATGTCGCCCGTTCCTAAGCCAGACGAACGCCCTACAACGGTTGGTCGAAGTGATTTAAGCTGGGCAGAGGCTGATGAGATGGAGATTATTGGATTCGGAGATAACGACACAGCAGATCTTTCAAGTGTTGAAAAATCTCTTCAGCAGGTCTCCATTGACGTAGAAACTTCAGACGCTGATAAGTAAGGGTCGGAACTGAATGAAAGCTTTCAGTTGTTCATCGGCAGACTGGTGTGAGTCTCATTATCCCTTGTGAGACGCATGGCCAGTGTTTTTGTATTTATCCCTCGTATTTTTCGACCAGACGAGGTCTGTTCCACTGATACAAGTTCACTTGGTCGTTGGATCTGCCTTGCATCTACCTCGATCGAGGTACATTCACCAGCTGGTGGGTGGATCACTGCAGTGGCTCCATGACCTGGCTGAATTTATCCCTCGTACAAAGTTTTTCATGTGTAAAAGTATTTCCTCATTTTGATTATCTAACCGATGAAATACATTAGAATGAATATTTTGAAGGATACGCCATGTCTCAGACGTCCGTCGGGCTTGCCAACGTCCTTCATGGGTCAGCACATGGGTCGAAGGGTAGGGACATGTTCATTCGCTCTTGGGGCAATGAAGACCAAACGGTCTAGTCTAAGAAGACTTAAATGCCCCAAAACATCTCTGGAATCTCCACGTACGTGAAAATATCAATTGTATCCTGAATTCTTTCTGATAGCGCCTTTCGAAAGAAATGGTGTTTCCAACAAGTATCTTATCCTGTTCCAGACAATTGACCCCTGGTCTTGGCTGCTTAATCTGTTCCTGATATATTATGTATTTCCTTTATGCTTAAATGCAGGGATAAATTGCTTTGATGGGCTTGTTTGTTGTGCTGCCCAGGCTGAAGCACAAGAGCAGATATCAAAGACGACTGAAGACTCTGTTGGACTCAGTATACAGGTACTAAAAAATAGCGACAACTACTCGATTATCATCCAAGGAGATCCCTCAAGATCTGATTTACGTATTCACTGGGCCATCAATGAGTGGATTCTGGTTCCAGAAGAATTTAGACCTGCTGGCACAGTTCAAGTAGATGACCTAGCAGTACAAACTCCTCTTGACCAACAAGGCTGCATCTTGATTGAGTTCCCTATTGACTCATGTCCATCTAAAGTAGTCTTTGTTGTGAAAGAAGGGGAGAAATGGATCCATAACGGAGCGGGTGACTTTGCTGTATACCTGAAGCCCCCTGGTGTTGATGATGTGATTGCCAAGGTCATTGCTGCAGAGACAGAATACGAGCGTTGGTCTTTGTTCGATCGTGTCAATATGGCAACAGGATTGATTGATGCAGCTATTGCAGCAGGTCCAAATGGTATGGGATTTGTTCTTACTTGGCTACGTTTATCTTCCCTGAGGTTACTCCCATGGTACAAAGGGTCAAATTATCAGTCAAAGGATGCAGCCCATGCCCAAAAGGTTCTGGCACAAAAAATGGCGGACCTGACGTGCAGTGCCAAAGACCCTTCTTGTAGACTTTTCTCGAGAATATCTTTATCCACACTGCCCAGGGGAGGTGGCAACGGTGACGATATTCGTATGGGAATCCTACACATAATGAGGGAGAATGGAATTCGAGAGGGCCACAGGCCTGGCATTGAGTGCCAGTTTTTGGAGTCTTGGCATCAAAAGCTTCATACAAACACGACTCCTGAGGATATCACAATTTGTGAGGCGTATTTAGCATTTTTAAATACCGGGGATATGGGCGAGTTTTGGCGTGTTGCTTGGGAAAATGGTCGAATTACACCAGATTCCCTTGTACAGATGGATCATCCAATAACAGCAACTCCGTTACATCTTCCACAACTAATAGGTCCTATGCAGCATTATTTATGGATCCTGAAGACAACACATGCTGGAGCTGATTTGGATGTGGCCTTCGAAATGGTCAGAGGACATTTGGATGGCGATCTTTCATGGATGATTGGTGACATGCTCTCCAACAGGAATGAGTGGTGGGTTCCGGGAAAAGTCGTGGAGATTCGACAGCGCCTCTCTGGATATTGGAAAGGGACTGAAGGATGTGGTCGCGATATCCTTCTTCTTGATATTGCTCTTGATTCATACTTTAGAATCCTTGTGGAGAGAATGGACAAGGCAAGTCTCTCGGCAGACAACATCATCGATATTGTAACCATGGTCCTCTCCAACGGCGTCATATCTTCTGAAAGCGAGACTTTGGAGCGTTCTGCAGAATTTTGGAGAAAAGTGTTCGATGAAGAGCCTCGTTGGTCTGGATCTGATTGGGCCAAGCGAGCCCTTGCAGCTTCTGACACAGTCCTCGTCAGCCTCGAGGAGTTTGCTGACAACATTGCAGCCAATATACAGCCCCACGCAATGGTATTTGGATCCAAATGCAATATTGATGAAAACTATATTCTCAATTTTTCTGAAGAAGTGGTTCGAGGCCAGTCAGTTGCTGTCTTGGGACCTTTGCTGCAGCATGTGACAAGCAGTCTCAGAGCAAGTGCAGATCTAGGACCGTGGGAAATTGTCAGTCCGGGTCCATCAGGTCCTGTGATTGGAGCTATCAAATATTTGGAAAATTTGGAACCAATTCAAGGTGTCAGGATCCCAGAACCAACTGTATACGTCGTGGACAAACTCACAGGGAATGAAGACATTCCAGAGAATGTTGTATCCATCATCACAAGTCAATCAACAGATGTACTATCTCACATTGCTATCCGAGCAAGGGCTCAATCTGTCCTTTTGGCTACATGTTATGATGCATCTATCATTCAAAGTGCAAAGGAACTTGCATCTGACAATGCAACAGCACAAGTCCTCCTAGATGCTAGTGGATGCATCACCATTTCTTCTTGTATTGAAGAAATTGCGGCAGCCTCAGGCAGAACTAAGAAGAAATCTTCTTCAAAGAAAAAAGCTACGTCAATAAAGCCATCAGACTTGTGGGTTTTGGATCAAGGTGCATTTGAGGACAAGAAGGTGGGGGGAAAAGCACTCAACATCCAAAAGTTGGCTTCAATCGTATCCACTACTGATCATATGATCAAAGTTCCCAACAGTGTGGCATTGCCATATGGCACTTTTAACAAAGTCTTACAGGATCCTGTCAATATGGACGTGAAGAAAGTGATAGCCGATTTGGAGACCAAACTTGCCTCAACAGCTGGGAAATTCAATGGGGTCCCCAGTGAAGTTCAGCGATTGAAACAAGCCATTGAATCTACACTCGAGCCTCCTCAAGCGTTGTTAGATCAATTAAGCTCTGCTCTTTCAGCCAATGAGATGAAACCTTCAAGCACTGAAGCATTATGGGATGCCATCTGCCACGTTTGGGCTTCAGTCTTCAATGACAGGGCTTGGCTAAGCAGGCAAGCTATGGGTATACCTGATGAAGACCTGTTCATGTCTGTATTGATTCAGCAGCTTATTCCAGCAAATTACGCATTTGTTCTCCATACTTCAGACCCTATCACTGGGAGCCCAGACAATATTCATGGAGAAATTGTCCTTGGCATGGGTGAGGCATTGGTGAGCAACATGCCTGGAAGGGCTCTCAGTTTTGTCTGCGATTCAGAAGGCAATACAACAATTTCGTCGTACCCTTCAAAAGTAAGAGCTTTATATTGTGATACATCCAGTGATATCCTCATGGCCCGCTCAGATTCAAATGGGGAAGATTTGGAAGACTTTGCAGGAGCTGGTTTATACAGCTCTGTCCCAGTGCCTATGACGTCTTATCAATCAACTGCTGTATCATATACTAACGAACCTCTCATCTGGGATGATCAGTTTCGACAGAGCATTTTCAAAACCCTCGCAGAGGTAGGGAAAAGCATTGAAAAGGCATGCAACTCCCCTCAGGATATTGAAGGTGTCATTTGCATGGATGGCTCCCGTGATATCTCTATCTTTATTGTACAGACACGCCCCCAGGTGATTTAATCGAAACGTATGCACGTCTGTCTACGATTCTGCAGAAGAACACAAGCAGCTGAACACACATTCAAAGATGATCAATGAATGATATCCATTATTTCATGTAAGAATAGTGCTCTTCTCGTTTCTCTAATACACTCAAACAAGATTGCATTTGGTACGAACATCTCTTCTAGGAAAGAGATACTCATAGGAAGTATTCCCAGATATTCAATATCACAAAGAGAATGAATCTCTTTGTGAGGTTTTGCAAATCTTGCCCTCAGTCCCTCAGACGATACAGATTCTTGTGTATTAGGTTTCACAGCACACGTACATTGTAAAATGTTTGATAATTATAAATAAATTGTCTCATCTGATCACGAAAGTACACCATTCGTGGGAGAGCAGGCTCACTTTGGTGTTCCTGAGAAGGGTACCCAAATTCGCGAAAGGCAGACAGAATCGAACGTCTTACGTCTTGACAATATCTACAAAACACTAGCATGATATGATTTAGCTGTCGTGATCACGTTATTGAGTTGAAATGGAAGCAATAAACTGCTTGCGGGTGGAACTGGCGGAGGAATTAGAAGAGTTGCCTGTTGCATTACAGTCCATGTTTCCTGATCTAGGCACTGACTTTTTGTATTCTGTATTTCATGATGTCATGGAAACTTCGTTAGTTTGTCGAGGGGACAAGGATGGCGCATTTTACAGTGGAAAGAAAGGTCGACAGCTTGAACGAGATATGATTGGAGAAGAAGACGGGTCTCCCGTGGCAAAGAGAACACGACGTAGTCATCTCAAGTCGGAGGATGACGAGGATAAAGATTCTGCACAAGGGCATTGCCTAGAGGAAGTTGAAGTGGAGGATGCTTGGGTTGTCATGCTTGAAGATGCCATGGAAGAGATACACAGTATTCATGAAAAGTTGAATCATATGGATGCAACTAGTGTAGAGTACCCTAATTGCTTCTTAGAACGCGTACGAAGTGATCGTGACGGTAAAGGGACGCAGAATAATGATGTATCATTGGTGCGCTGTGTTATCTGTAAAAAGACAATAGATAGGAGTGGTATGGAGCCTCACGTGAAGCATTGTAGAGGACGGCAGGAAGAGCCACATGAAATCAAAGAAGTTGAAAAGCAGAATGCGGTGTCGGACTCGGTTGACATAGGTACGAGCAGCTTGGGTAGAGCACAGAGTGGTGACGAGTATTTGGAAGAGACAACAAAGGCTAGCCAAAATAGTAACACAAAGAAAGTGAAGCAGACCATGTCAAATATCGCACCAATTGTTATCAATAATTCTCAAGACTATTCAGTGCTGCCATTGAGTCCCGTGCTGAAAGCAGCATCCACTGCACGGCAAGGGCGCTCTTCTGGACTGAGAAGGCGCCGATCAGATCCTGTAGCATCTCCAACAACATTTGCAAGCACAACAAGACCATCAGTAGGTTGTGCGCAAGGTCAAATTATGAATACACGACCTAGCATAGGGTACCCAAACGGGATGCCATTCGAAAATCATACATTTGGGCACCAAACTTCATTCATTAGGCAGCAAATGCCTCCAGTGTCAATGCAGCAGCAGCAAATGCAGCAGCAGCAAATGCCTCAACATCATATGCAGCAGCAGCAGCAAATGCCTCAACATCATATGCCAATTTCGATGCAGTATCAAAACATGCCTTGGTATCAGGGTGAGCGCCTAGTATTAAATCCAGAACAAAAGCAGTTTTTAGAATCTCAGCAATTGAGAAATCATATACAGTTTCTACAGCAACAGCAAGGCATGTATATGATGAATCAAGGTAGGGAGGTAATGCATGTCCCGCAGAACGCTCAAGAGTATCCCTTTGGTATACCACCTGCTATGGGACAACCTCCCAATATCGTTATGGGGACAGCCGTGAATGGACAACATAGAATGTCCCCGCAGCAGATCTACCAAAACATCCTGTCCATGCAGCAGGCAAATCGGTTTAGTCGGGAAAAGCACGAGGAAAGCCATTGAATATTAGCACGTTGATTACAAGTTATCATACAATGTAACATATTCTCACTTGCTTCCACGGGCAACGCGAGTTAAACTTTTCAGCTTGCTAGAAATGCCTTCACTTTTCTTGGATTTCACGGATATAGGATCGCCAACTGGCTTTGCACTACTGCTATAATATGGAGATGCCCGAGGACTTGATGACACGTTGTTCTTCCTCAGGGAATTTTGGGTTGCTTTAAGTCTAGCCTTGAAGTCCCTGTTCCACGTCTTGTAACGAACTACAAGTCTTTTTATTTCAAAGTCTGGGTCCATATTAGGTGCCATTGATATGCCTTCATGAACCTCACGAATGAACGCGGCATCATCTGAAAAAATATGACCCTTCTTTGACATCTCTGCGTTTAAGGCCGCAACAGCTCCTTGGGGTCCTGCTCGGCCAAAGGAAATTTCCCTTCTCGCACTTGAGAGAGGCAAGGAGCCGTCATCCACATCACTATATGACATGATTGATACAGAATCCTCACTCTTGGGTGAAGTTCCATCTGCTTCGAACGTGTCTGCAGTAATTGCGACAACTTTGCTTCCTTTTTTGGCACTCATTTGTCTAGCTTGCTCATTAACAAGCAAAGCATTTTCGTCCTTTAGGTCATCAACTTCCTTTTGTAATTCAACATTAATTCTTTGAAGTTCTTGTAGCGCCATATCAGGATCGGCTGATGCTTGTTGCTGTCTGGGATCAACCAAATCTCCTGAAACATACCTCTCAAGGACACTTCTAATCTGCTTGGCGTCCATCTGGAATTCAGCTTCGAGCAATGCCAATGACTTTTCATCTTGATTTTCAATAGTGTCTGCAGAGTCTGCTTGTTTCTCAAGGACAGCTCTTTCTCTCTTTCTTTCTTCAAATGATGCAATAGTTTCGTCAATCTTGACTTGCAAGCACACACGTCGCCACCACCGTTGCAGAGATACAGTTGCAGAGACCATAGAAAGGTACTTCTGACGAGCGAGGTAAGTCCTGCACGATGCTTGTAACTGACACGCTGCCATTGTTTTGCGCATAAGCTCCTCAAATGCAACTTGTGCTTGGTATGCTCTCCAAGAGCTCTGAATTGAAACAGCTGCCTCGCGCTTCCTGAGGAATGGCTCCCTGCAAAGACGCATTCGGAAAACCGATTGAAGGGTGAGGCAAGATTCCGTGGCTCTCATTACCTGATCTTCGAGATGTCCCAGAACTCCTGCTCGGAAGAAGAGCTTCCTCTTTCCAACTAGGTAGGATGCTGGGTCAACCCTAAAGTGCTCAAGCAAAGCAGTGCAAACCTCCAATGGGGCCAAGCCGTTCTTTTTATCTTGCGGGAGGAATTCCTTGTACCTCTCAGCAAATTCCTTGTGTTCATATCTTGTAGGATAGCCTGCTCGGGCAATTCTTGCAACCTCGAGGACGCCACAGCATTTCAATTGATGCAGAACCAATTCATCATCAAAACTCAGAGGTTTTTGTAGTTTGTTTGGTTTGATACATCTGACAAAGTGCAGTTGTGACTTGTTTAGGCGTTCAAGAAGGAGCTTGAGCTGTTCACGGAATCTTGACCCAACAGATGCACTTCGCCCTCTTGACGCCACACCCATGTGCCCAGATAATGAAGCAATAAATTTAGAATCTGACCCTTGGACAAGATTCATGATATCTGGATTTAACGTGTCTCTATTCTTGTCCAAAAAGTGATTCGATGAGTAGGTCACTGGGCCAGCATAGTGGCTAATTGTAAATGCATCTTCTGGCTTGTTAGGATTGAACATAAAGCGCTCATGACCTGCATGCGTCTTGCACACTTTTTCACAAAATGACGCATCTGAACCCTTGGGGAAAAGGCACTCCTCATCCAACAGGGTCATGATACCAAGCCCGGCGGGGGGTTTTGACTCGATTAAATCAACACAGGCTTGGTTGTCTTCAAACTCGACATATTGCCAATCCACTCCCTCTTCTTCGTACATTTTTTGCTCAAGCTTGAACAGGTGATGTGCAAATTGTTGCTGCAACCTTTCGTTTGCGTAATTGATACATAGCTGCTCGAAAGAATTGTCATCAAAGCATTCAAATCCATAAATGTCCAGTAATGACAAGGTGGTTGTCATTTCAAGAGAGGATCCATGGGCATCTTTCAAAGCAGCGTTTACCTTGTGGATCAAATCTCGAAATTGTGCCTCATACAAGAACTTTACCAAAGCATCTCGTACATCTTGTGCAGCCTCAATATTGAGTTCTTTCGTGATAACTTCTCCACCCACAAACATCTTTCTCTTTGAGATGGCATCCACAAGACTTGCCTTGGTGACTCCCATCAGGGCAGCTGCATTTTCAATAGCAGGCCCATCCCGAACTTTGACAGCATCGTCAGACAACTTTTCAAACTCCACATTACCCAACCATAGAATGCACATCAACACTTTCCAGAATCCCATTTGTTCTTCCTTAGAAATCCCAATATCTGTCATTGCATCACACACAATCCCAAAGTTTTCAGCATCATTGACATGCTCAATACGACAGCACCCCGACGTCTTCAGATATGTAAAAGCTTCTACCCCCTGGTCAGGTATCAAGCATGTATCCCTCATTTCAGTAGTCGCTCCCTCCAGCAATTGGTAAAATATATGATAATTACGTTCTCCAGCAAGCTGATGGACCACCCTCGACTTCTCCAGCAAGTATGTTTCGATAGACGCCCCACATATTCTGTACAAGTCATCAAAATGAATATCAATGAGCTTTCCAAATCTGCTGCTGTTGTTGTTATGGAGAGTTTTCGCATTCCCAAATGCTTCAAGAATAGGGTTGGTTTCAAGCACTCTGTGTTCCATACCAGAGCCACCTGCAAGACCTGCCACGTATTTCATCACAAACTTTGTCGTCTCAGTCTTTCCAGCTCCACTCTCTCCGGTGATTAAGATACTCTGCGACACCCCCTTTACCTTCATTTCTTTAAAAGCCTTGTCAGCTGTCAAAAATATGTGAGGCTTGTATTCTTTTCCATACGAAGCCTGTCCCATCGCAGGCCTGGACACATATCTATCCACGTATTCTTTCGACTACAGGTCCACCTGCTTGAACGGATTTAACGCAACCAGCACTGGACCTGCATGCGTATACAGTACAGACTCATCAAACCGTTCCTTCAGTACCTGAAGAATTCCAGGCTCGTGTAAAAATGTCAGCTCCGTCAGGTCATCAACTTTTTCAAGCATTGAGGGATTCACAGGAAACACATGAGCCACCTCAACCTCGTGCACAACAGCGTGCTCATCATCTTCCACTGCCACAGTGGCAGCATCCCCCTCCACAGACACAACTCTTCCCCTTCTAAACGGTACCTCGTCCTTCTTCCCTCCGCCTCTGTACCACACATACATTCCTTTCTTCACACTATCCATTATATTTCGGTACTCCTGCACAGATAAAATTACCAGCGATGAAGCAACGTCTCACCCCAACCAACCAACCAACCAACAAGGTTGTTTCAGACTGACGCCCCACCCGCCACGGATGAGGAATCAAAACGTATGATTACAATTCCATATATATTCATTCATACCTAAAATACCACTTCAATGTCCAAGACACGTGAGTGCGTTGTCGTCTGCTGTTATAATGGTAAAAAGGTGAAACGACGTGATACAGTCCTTTCTACTGTAAGTAGAAAGATGTGTATAATCTTTACCACATATATAATACACTAGAGTAAATCAGAGGTATTTGCCTGTAACATACTATCAAAGCAAATGTCACCCATACCAGAGTGACGGTTGGGAACCAATTGGTTTCATCTAATCCTCATGTGTTTCTGAAACCAAAGTATATAATATAGGGCTAACCCAGAGGTTTTTGTCTTTGTTCATTCATTCAGTCAAATCAGTGTCTGTCCATCTCATGATGATGATGATGATGATGATGATGATGATGATGATGATGATGATGATGATGATGATGATGATGATGATGGTGAATTCGTATACGAATATCTACGTAGATAGTCTAGATCCTCTATGAAAGATCTATCTCTCTAGGGCCCCTAGGGGTACAGACAAGTTTGCTGCTTATGGGAACTACCCACCAAGACAACGCAATGGTATTACAAATTAAAGAATTTTATATACATCATGATACACGTACTGTTGTTGTAGTTTCACCCAGGTATGTGCATGTTTTTCTATACTTTAATACGATGGAAATATTGTCTTCGCATTGCATGCTCAATGGTGCCAGTCTCTCGACCACTACTCTCAGGTCCATTCATACCATACGTACATAATGCTTGTATATGTAGATCATCATTTGTGGAACGGTCGTTGTGAATCAATCAGTCAATACGTTACCTTGAGAAGAGCCCATGGCTTCGCAATTGGAACAGCAGTTGAGATCGATTGCTGCGGCAGCAGGGGTGCGGCAGTCAAATACTCAGCGACAAGCAGCTGGTGTGTATGATCCTGTGGCGAAACAGAAGGGTAAGGCGTCCCTGGTGTACTCCTTCCAAGAGGCTGCAGATGTGGGCATTGATGAGATTTATGATGCTGGGATCAAGGGATTTGATCAGTTGTGTCGATTAGATCCCCGCTTTTCTCAATGCCGGAAACGTTTGTTTTCTAACGGTAGTAGGCACGTGGAGCTGCATCAGCTGGATGAAGGTGGGAAGAATATGGTGGATGACGCTGTGGATGTGTTCTGCAAGCTCCTGGGTCCATACTTTCTGCTTCCTGCAGCAACAAACGCATTGGAATATTTGGTTCGAAAGTTCGAGATTCATGAGAGAAATGTCGCTTCACTGATGAAAGCAATTCTTCCGTATCACGAGACACCAGAATTTGCTCGTTGTGTGATGATTGCAAAAATACACAAGACTGTCTTTGAATTCCTGAGTCCATTGAAGAAATCTCCGACGCCACTGCTCACAAGGGAAAAGCTGGTGCAGAGATGTATTACCGATAGAGCGCTCTTGAGATTTGTTTGTGACATGGCTCGGGAGGTCTCTGATCCTGCATCACTTGGAGTGGCATCTTCCATGGGTTGGTATGCGGTGTTGGTGTGTGAGTATTTACATGCTTTAGAAGCATCTATTGATGAAGAGTGTGTTGGATTTCTTTTGCCATATATCCTTCATGGAGTAAAAGGGCATGTACTGCCAGAATATAGGGATGCAACGTATATGATTGTAGGTCAGATGGGTCGCTGGGCACAATTTGGCCAGGAAATGTTGCATGGTTTGGTGTGTGATATCGCAAGCACCTGTACCCCTGGATCATTACCTCAAGTTTTATTATTGTTAAGCTACTTGGCTTCATCTCAGACCAGTTTTGTCGCCGTTCCAAGCAAAGCGTTTGATTTTTTATCCAGACTGCCTAATATCGTGGCTGAAGTTGGAAGGCTGACGACAAAGATTCCTCTCAGCAGGAAATTTGGATATTTATTCTATATGGCCTCAGCAGAGAGAGCCCTAAAGACTGATATAAATATCTACAATGGATTGGTGAAATCTATACAATTGGGGGATCATGCCAGTCATGCATCTGCCATGCTGCTCACCATGGCCAAGCAATCACTTGCGGAAGAAGAGCAAGACCGGCTCGTTCAGTTATTGAAACAGTTTGATTTGCACAATAAAAGTGCTACAGAAATCTCAATCAATGACTTTTTGTCGAATAGTGACGAGAACTCTCCAGAAAGGGCCCATGTTCTGGCTGTGGTTGGCAAGTCTCTGGAGGATACTGTGAGAGCCCCTCTAGCAGATGCAAATGTGACGCTCGCATCTGGAATAGACCATAGTTCTCCAAGTATTAGAATAACAGCATTAGAGAAGCTAAACAATATCTGTAAATCAGAGGACGCGCTGAAAGAAGAGGCAGAGGTAATCCTGAAGAATGGACTGCAACGGAGGATTGAGGATGATGATATGAGTGTAGTTGTAGCAGTCTTGGGTCTGAGCGAACTTTCTAGATTGATTCCCGAGAATGTTTTGACAGAAAGTCTTGTTCAATGTATCGATAGATGCATGCTACTTATTTATGCAAAGACGACAGGAAAAAAGGCACGTGGCTTGGCCAGAAAAGTAGCAAAGGCAGCTCTTGCACTCCTTCCAGAGGTTAGTCATAATACTGATCTGGTTCTGGGGGCTCTTTTATCCGTCTTATTTGCTGCAATGGGGGCATACAAGGTCTCTCTTGAGTCACTAAGTATTCTTGCAGAGTATCCGAGTCCCTTATCAAGGTACTGTGCAAGTTTGAAAAAGACATACAAAGAGCATCCAAAAGGTCATACGCCAAAGCGGGCAAAGACACCTGATGCCGCTGAAAGCGATTTATTTGATGTCAATGTGTTTAATAATGATGTCGTGGATGCTCTCTCGAAAGCTGCTCTGACGGATGCAGATGCATGCCAGTGTCTATTTGCAATCTTGGAGAGTGAAGCCTCAGGACCTTATGCAAACTCTTTTATTTTGTACATTTTTGGAACTATCATTGCGAAAAATGTTGGAAAGAAAGATCCAAAGCGAGAATCTATTTCAATTAATCTTATAAAGTGGTTTTTCAAAGGTCAGGATTCAGCAGTCAACGAGGAAAGGAAGCTCAATCAAGGATTCAGGTTATCATGGGATTCAAAGGCCGTGTCGTTGAAAGACCAATCTTTGATTGATATCGCCTCTAGAAAATCGCAGCTGTATTCAATTGAGCCTGAGATCATTTTGTTGTCTTTGCAAAGTTTGTCAAAGGGGGGCATCAACAAGCTGGATAAGCCATCATCTGTGGAGTTGTATGCATATTTTGCATCCTTACCTTCAAATGTCTGGCGTCAACATATGGATGTATTAGTTCTAAATATGAACGATCCAATTTCAGATCTATTTAGGCTTTGGAGTTCTCACGGAAATTCGGATGATGCTGTAGCAGTAAGTTCACTTGATCAATGGGCTTGTTTTGTGTCAACCCAAAAGCTTACAGAAGCACAGAAGATTTTAGTTTTCAGCAGTATCGTAAGCATTCTATACGTCATGTCTTCTACATATGAAGTTATAAGAGACAAAGGTTTGGCTTGCTGTGAAACTTTGCAGACGACCATCAAGTCTTGGTGGCCAGCAAAGGTCACCGTACGTATGGATACCATCTTCTCCTTATTGAAGGCCTGTTTAGAGGAAAGAAATAGAATAGAACGGGATGCAGATGGCTTAGAGTATCTTCTTCAGCAAATGGTAGCAAGCCATGCTGGCGCATCAGGTAAGAAAGCCAAGGCTTCCAAGCCAGGATATCCAGACTATGATGGTTTATCCTCATTTCTGCTCATGGAACTATCAAAGTGCTCCTCAGGGTATCAGATTAATACAATACCTCTTCTGATTAGAGTTCTTGAGGTTAGTTCTAAAGCAGAGAAGTTGTGCACGGTTTGCTCCGAGTTACTGGATAAGCTGTTTTATAACATTGAAAAGGAAGAGTTTGATTCGTCACTTGATTCTAGTCAGTCTACGGCAGCTTTAGCGCTTCTCAGCGTGTTCAGAGATCCAAATATGTATAATTCAAAATCTCAAAATCTCGAGCAAATGGTACAGACAATGATCCTGGCAGCCCAATGGAAGCTACAACCAGACTTACGAGAGTTGGCCCTCCAATCATTGTCAAATTCTGCTATTGTATCGGAGGATCACATGAGCGACATTATACGCATTTTGATGGCAGCTGCGTCATCTGAAAGTGAGGACGCTTGTCGAAATGCTGCTTTGGAGAGTCTGGAGAGAATCAAGATTAGGTCAGAGATTTTGCTCCCATTCCTGATATTATCCCCTGAGGCTGGTCAAAGGAAAAAGAAGAAATCAAATGGGACTAGTTCTGGATCTGAGACATCTACAACTCTCTGTATCCATACCCTCGAATTATTACAATGGAAGAAGGATATAGATCAAGTACACATGTTTGTGAAGCCACTCCATGTCTTAATCAAACAGTTCCTATCACTTTTGGAGGATGGAAAGAACTCATTCAGTGGCGATACGAGTGTGCAAGGCCCAGCAGTATCTGCCTACGGGCTTCGACTCACTCTAGGTATTTTATCTGATATATCGGACAATGACACCGAAGGGAAGGCAAACAATCTGTTCAACACTGCAATCATTGTTGACTGTGCTAGTAGTGCAAGTGATCATGCCGTGAGAAGTGCAGCATTGGAGCTGCTGCGATCTAGGATGGATTCAAATCCTCAAGATTCTATGGATCATATTATCAAGACAGTAGAGACAATTTGCAGCGTTCTCATGAATCAACAAGATAAGTATAGTACAGCTTTGGCTGCCAAAGTAATGTCTACAGCTGCTGCTGCATGGATGGGTGGTGGGAACTCTGTCGATGAACTTGTCTCAAATGTTATTGATGCCATCAAAGGGACCTCTATATCCAAGAAATATGCAATTTTAGGGTCTATTATTGACTCAATGCCCGAAAACGCTCCAAGAATAACTGCTTCAATAGCATACCATCTGGTGCTTTCAAATGATGGCTCTGATATGGATTCATGGAAGCAGGATGCAGCTCTTTCAATGATATCAAAGGTACGAATGAAATTTGAAAGTCTTATAGCATGCATAGGCAAGGAAGAAATTATGTTATTTTGCACGTCAGTCTGATCTTTGATGAGAAACCCATCACATTACCTCAGAGCCTTCTGCAATTTTTCCTTCTGCTTGCTTCTTTCTTTGGAATCCTAGACATTAACAACTATGATAACTTTGATTGCAGAGAAAAAAGAACATTTGTCTTTCGGCTTCGGGGCATCTACTGCAATTGTGCATCGCAGCAGAACAGAATAAGTATGGGCTCCTTCTTGAGGCAAATCAAATTGTTCAGAAAATCCTGGTCATGTATCGCAAGTCATTTCAAAGACTCCAAAATGATGATCATCTGTTTAGTTCATATGAAATGATTATACAATCCATCTTACAAGAACTACAGGTTATTGGCAAAGCAAGAGCAAAGAACGCGGATCCCTATTTAATTGACATTGAGAACAGTGCTTACAAGGTGCTTGATGTGCTGAAGGATACAATGAGCCATGTTCATTTTATCAATAGCCTTATAAGGTCTTTATCTCATAAAGAAACATCTGAACAGATGAAGAGAAAGTCGCTGATGCTAATTGTTTACGTATTGACAAATGGCATGTCTGATGAAGCACCGAGAAATGAGGCATTCCATCAATGTGTAACTGATGCAGTTGGAACTATCATATTGATTGTCAAAGATAGAACTGAACAGAGCGAGGTTTGTAGACAGACTGCATTAGAGGCCTTATCTGCATTTGTGACACGATTTGGTGCTCAATATCATGACGTATTCCTCCAGGCTATTCCCCCAACAGTTGATTTGGTAACAGCAGCAGAGTTATCTGGAGTTCGGGGAATGGCATTGGTCTGTGTTGCATCATTTATAACTTCAATGAGAAGCTCAATTATTCCCATGCTACCAAAAATAATAGATTGCATCATATCTGGATCGCAAGCAGGATTAGAGGTCAGCCCTACTTCAGAGAAGCATGCAGCTGAGTTATTAGATCTGTCAGCATCGCTCACCGCACTCAAGGCATTGACGCAGACTTTAGCGAGCTTTTTAGCTCCCAAACTGATTGAAATTCTTGAGATAGTTCTTCATAAACACGTCGTGAGCTCACCAGATCCTAAAGTGAAAGCCATTGGTCAAGCTTGCAGAGATGGCATCGCCGCTTCTGTGCCAGCAAGGCTGCTCGCAGGTCCTATCTCTGATGTTTTGAACAAGATTCTGAATGATCATGTGAAAGATGAAAACGAATTAAGCATCTTAATGGTCTTCAAAATTCTCTCAACTATGATCTCTCGGATGGATTCAACAGAAGTTGCAACATACAATGGGTCAGTTTTCTCAATGATCCTCAAAGGTCTGGACATAAGACGAACATGGAATACAATCAGCCCGACAGAGAAGTATGATATCGAGACAGCGTCGATATCTTGCATGCTTCAATTGGTCCTGAAATTGAACGAGTCCAAGTTTAAGCCACTGTTCTTCAGGCTCATTGAATGGGCCACAACAAGTCCAGCAGATGAAGCTAGTGCATCCACTGCTAGGAAGATTGCCTTTTTCAACGTTATTGCGACACTCACTGAAAATCTCAGGTCAATATTTACATCATATTTCAATCCTCTTTTGAATTCAATAGTAGAAATTGTGTCTGAATCATGGAATGGAGAAGGAAAGGGCGATGTTGTTGTCTTACAACTTGTGACGATGAGAGCACTGACAAGGTGCCTAATGTATGATACATCAGGGTTCTTAAATGAAGGAGCATTCGACAAGCTGTTAAATCCACTCATGAATTTACTTACCCACGAGTCCGTATCATCGAAGGACTTCATATCGGGTGAATCCCAGTTGAAAGAAGAGCATGGCATTGGAGAAGACCTTGTCATAAATTCCATTGTTCATGCATCCCCAGAATGGATGAGAGAAACTCTGGGAGTTTTCATTGAAACAATTATTGCATGCATATCTCAAATGACGAATGCTTCAGGAATGGGAAATAATGGAGAAGCTCGCTGGAGGCCATTGCATCATGCAGTTTTGATGGCTACAAGGGCCCCCATTGCAGACTCAAGATGTGCTGCTTTGGAAATTGTGCTGTCGATCTGCAATAGTCTCCAGGAAGAATACCTCACATTGCTTCCTGAAGCTCTACCATTCTTAAGCGAGCTCTTAGAAGATGAAGATTCAAGAGTCGAAAAGAGGACCGTTGAAGTTTTAAAAGCCATGGAGATTGTCTCTGGAGAAGATTTAAAGCAGTACCTGACATCTGCCCAGTAAATAGTATTGATATAGTGAATATATGTTCAAGATATATCTTGGAGAATAGATGTAATTAAAATTTTACAATTGGCATATAGGTATCATATGCAAACATTGTTCAAAAAATTAGCCTTGCATTCTTTCCAACCACCTTTCATCATTCATTCTTGGCCCCATTCACCAGCACCAGAGATATAACTTGCCTTCTCCAATGCACTTCTGTATCGCTCCTTCCCATGCTTCTTTGTTTCCAGCACCCCATGTTTTTCCTGTCGCCAGTTCTCCAGACGGCCCAACACGGCTCCAAGCAGGTCCTTACCCACAAATGTCAGGGCATCCGTCCTCTCTGGATATCTCAGAGATGCATTCTTGACAACTATTTTTTCCAGCGCAGCAGCCGCAGCACGACCTTGCTCCTTTGTAAATTTCCAACGCTTGTCTAGCCTGGGTATGTCAACCCTCAGATTGCTGCCTCCCTCTTCAAACACGGCCATACCAACACTCTTCATAGGAATGCGATGAGAATCGTCGACGCGATGCTCTCCATAGTAACCATGCTTCAAGGACTGTTTCTGAGTTCTCGCCCAGGGCGTCTCTACCCTAGTTCCACCCACGTTGGTTCGCATCACTACCATCTTCATTCTGACGAGAGTAATAATGCAGATTCAATATAAAAGGAATAGTTCCTATGTATTTTGATTCACAAGAGGTCAAAAACAGCAAAGACTGATGAAAGGAGAAGGTCTCGGGATTTGTGGTCTGTACAGAGTTACTCCGATACAGTTCAGTCGTCCCAGAATCAATAAAAGATCCTCCTCTATGAATATTATGAAACACTTAAATTTTCTTTCGAATATAAGCAACGGTCTGCAAGAGGAGTGCATATGGATAGGTGCATGCACCTCCTTTCTTGCGCAAGAGGTGCACGTGCACCTTTTTTTTTTTTTTTTTTTTT
>PJEL010000828.1_pt1 | contig 34632 bp, 37 predicted proteins | sample 1853271 | NCBI WGS metagenome assembly PJEL01 (sample SAMN08108733, study PRJNA415343) | Invertebrate metagenome, whole genome shotgun sequencing project. | host: Globobulimina | place: Sweden: Gullmar Fjord | collected 2015-08
GCTCCTTGTCGGTGTGATCGGTGGTCTCGAAGCGCCGCTAACCGTCGTTGCGGTCTCCGTGGTGTGCGGTGCGCTTGTTGTCGCCGATCTCGTGATCGGTGCAGTCGCTGAGGGCTAGGCCTGCTGGCGTTCGACGAAGAAGGTGCGGACGCGGCCCTTGCCCTTGATCTCCGTCACGCCTCGCTCGACGATATCAAACTTGTCCTCGAGGAGGAGAGCAGCACGTGCGGTGATCTGGATCTTGTTGGCTTCGCCTTGCGATTCCATGCGGCTTGCCATGTTGACGGTGTCGCCGTAGACGTCATAGATGAACTTGGACTCCCCGATGACGCCGGCAATGGCCGGCCCGGCATCCATCCCGAAACGCATGTCGATACCGACTCGGTCGCCGATCGAAACGGCAGCAGCGGCAGTGCGCATATCCAGAGCCATAGACGCGAGGGCCGGCATGCTCGCCGTCCCCTCCGGCGCTCCGCTGATAGCCATGTACGAGTCGCCAATCGTCTTGACCTTCTCGACTCCATGCTTCTCAGCAAGCTCGTCGAAGATGCTGAAGAGGCCGTTCAGGCCCTCAACGAGGCTATCAGCCGACAGCTGTGCTGACAGAGGTGTGAAGTCGACGATGTCTGCGAAGAGGACGCCGACCTCGTCGTACCGATCGGCGATCGGTTGCTCGCCGTCCTTGAGGCGAGCTGCGATGGATGCCGGGAGAACGTTGAGTAGCAATTGCTCTGATCGCTCGCGTTCGGCCGCAAGGTCCGCGGCGAGCCGAGATTGTGCACGCACGTACACGAGGGTCAGGAGATAGACGAGCAGCGAGACTGTGAGGATGTTCACGGCGAGCAGTATTGCGATGAACGTTTCTGACAGATCTGGTGCCCAGGTACGAATAGCTGGGTCGAGAATCACCAGGACAACGATGAAGGTGGCGTATGTCGCGAACCACGTTCCGCCCCGCTTCGCATTGGCAAACGAAACGCCGCCGAGAACTCCGACGATGGAGTACATGACAACGCCGCTGCTGTTCACGAAACCCCCGAGTGTTAGGTGAACAAGTAGAGGAAGCAAGAGGAAGAGCACCGTTTGCTCGTATCGAAGGAACCGATCATCGCGCGTCCGGTGAAGGTGGAGGATGCCGAAGACAGAGAGAGTCGCGTAGATGAGTGGGATCATCCCTGTGGCGACCAGGCCGATAGCGACGTAGAAGACGCCCCACGGGATCACGATGATTGCACCGATGATCGTGGTCAAGGCGAGCGTCGTCTTGCGCGTGCGAACAACACGGCCATCCGACGGCTGTTGTCCGATCGTCGAGATGCGGTTTACCAACGAACGGACGGTTCCTGCTGGTGCACTGGCCTGAGTCATCGGAGCGAGCCCACTCAACGGACCTGTTCGCGCAGGTGAGCCCTATTCGACAGAATCTGGGCTTCCGACCGGGGCGATGTCGACGTGGGCGATCGCCGGCAGTCCGTGGGGTACGCAGCCATCCGCGTCGGACGCGTGGGTCCCCTCGAAGAAATCGGCGGGGGCTCTGATGCGTCTGGCAGCTATGACAAATGGTGCTGCGAGAGCAACGATCGCTCCTCCGACGACATAGGCGGCTGCGTAGCCCTGTCGCTCCGAGTACACGCCGAGGCCCGTTTGGCCAGCGACGCCGCCGACCCCGGAGATCATCGAGTCGAAGGAAACGATCGTGGCGCGTTCCTCTGAGGGAGCAACGGCGTGTATGAACGCGGAACGGACAGGCATCTGCACACCCATTGCGACAGCAGCCACCAACAAGAAGACGAGCGCGACCGGGAAGGTGGTCGCCCAGCCGACGCCGATGGATGCCAACGAGAACCCACCAGCGGTCCACAGCAGCATCGTGGTTCTTCTCCCGCAGTAGCGGGTGAAGAATTTCACGAGGCTGTTGCCAGCAATCATCGCCAGCGACAACAACGCGGCGACGACGCCCGCAACCCACACGGCGTCTCTGTCAAGAAGCTCGAGGAAGTACGGCTGCCACGCGTACCAGGCCCAGATGAAGAAGCCACTCTGGATTGCACCCGCAACCATGATCAGCCGAAGCGGACGCGACTTCCATCCATGCCGAATCCCTGTCGCGCCGACGGCGCGGGCCTCGGCAGGGAGTGTTCGCCATGTGACCTTCCTCGGTTTGAAGCCAATGTCGTGCATACCGAAGAATGCGAGGACGAGAAGGATGAGCAGGAGAACTGAGCGAACGATGAACGGCAGAGCGAGATTGATCTGTCCCAGTAGCCCACCGCCGACGGTTCCCACGAGCATCGCCCCGCCACCGATCATCTGGGCATTGGCGAAGATCCCATCCATGGCACCCGTGTAGCCGAGTCCCTGCACCCCGTCGACCAGCCACGCCTCCATTGCACCGGAGTAGAACGTGAATCCGAGTCCGATGAACACAGATGCCGTGGAGAACGCGATTACTCCAGCGCCCATTTGTGCGAGTCCGACATATGCGAAGGTCGACGCGGCCAGCACAATCAGCGAAAGGAGGAACGATGCTCGCCTCCCGATCGTATCGGCGACGACGCCTGTCGGTATCTCGAAGAGGACGGTGCCCAAGGAGAATGCAGCGTTGGCGATGAAGACCTCGGCGATGGAAAGGCCAGCGTCGAGGAGGAAGAGCGTGTTGATGCCCCAGATGATCGAAGCCGCGAGCGTGTAGATGCCAGCGTACGTGTAGTACCTACGGACGAGCCCTAGAGCTTCCGCTGGCATCGTTGGGGCAGATGTCATTGCCGCACACTACCGGTTCTGTCAGCCGCCGGTGAGGGTTGCCCAATGTGCCACCGACTCAGCGTCGGCCGGCCAGAGGGTCTCCAGTCGGAGTTCAGCGAGCGTGAGGTCGTGGGCGTCGCCGATCACGCTGATTGTCGTGAAGAAGGACACTGTTGTATCGGCGAGGTTGTAGCTGGCAGTTACGAGGAGTTCGTCGGCCGAGGGGAGTGTCGGTGCTTCTCGGAGCTCTGACACGTCTGGGTAGGTGAGAACCTCCGCCAAGAGATCCTGAAGCCCTTCGTCGCCAGGGTGGGACGCAGCGTCACGCTCGAGTCTTCGCAGAACGAACGATGCTGTCTTCTCCCAGTCCTCCATATGTGGCCTCATCCCTTCGGGATGGAAGCTGAGGCGCATGGCGTTCAAGGGCGGCTCCATCCACGATGGCGGAGTTGGAAAGAGCAGCCCGGTGAGCGCCGTGGCGGCCTGATTCGCGAGTGTCAGGTTCCAGCGCCTGTCGACGACGAAGGCAGGGTTCGGCATGTGGGACTCAAGGATGACACCGAGGACCTTGGTGACGTCATCCAACTCCTCAAGCGGTGTCTCGCTGTGCCCTGGGGCGTACCCAGCAGCCAACAGCATGCGATTCCGTTCTCTCGGCGGGGCATCGAGGGTGATCCCTAGGTGTGTCACCATCTCTGGGCTCGGCCGGGAGCGTCCTGTTTCGAGGAAACTCACATGACGCTGTGACACACCGGCACGTGTTGCAAGGTCCAGCTGGCTTACACCGCGTGTGGTGCGCCACTGTTTCAGGAGATCCCCGTATGTGGTCGTGCCCATCCGGACATCGTACCCGTCGACCATCTCGATTCGATTACCTATCACATAATTGTTACGACTACCTCCGAGTGAGAGGCTTGCGTTGAGACGAAAGGAATTCAACATGAAGAACAGTCTTCTCATCAACGCACTCAGGGCGAATGCAGCGTTCTCGGCGACCACAGGGACGATTCTCGGTGTAGCGTCGGTGCCCGCCAGTTCGTGGCTCGGAATCGAGATATGGGTCTCGATCGGACTCGGCCTCGGACTGATCGGCTTTTCTGCGCTGCTCGTGACGTTGGCACGAGATCCTCATCCAGCGCTCGTGCGGGCAGTGATCCTCGCGGACGCGGCATGGGTGATCGGTGCCGTCATCGTGATCGCAGTCTTCCCAGACCTGATGTCAACTGCTGGACTTTGGGCACTCGGAATCGTGTCTGTGATCGTCGCAGATATCGCGGTCGCCCAGTACGTGGGTCTGCGCAGGGTTGAGCGACACCTAGAGGTTGGTGAGCTGATCTACCTCTGACCGGAGAGCGTCGTCCTCGTGTTCGATGCCCTCGCTCAGACGTGCTGCCGCGACCGGGAGACGCCAGAGATCGATCTCGAGCGGGGATACGCCAGCACGACGGTTGACTCTTGCACGGTAAGCGCTCCGGAAGATCGATTGGACCGTGGTGCGGAATCTTCGCCCTGGCTGATCTTCGGGGATCGTTGCAGGAGACAGCAACCACAACGTTCTGGTGATATCTGCGGCTGGCGCACCCCGCGATCCATCCATCCAGTCGATGAGGACCGGACCATCATTGGAGAGAATCACGTTGCCGGGGTGAAAGTCGCCGTGGAGAACATTCGTCGCGTCCGGTAGCGTCGTGAGTCGGTCCTTGGCCGCAGCCTTCTGCGAACCCGTGAGATCCGTGGCATCGATTCTCTCAGCAAGTACGTCCCTGAGAGATGGCAGATCGCCAGAACTGTGCGACAGCATCTCGGCGTGGATGTCCCCCAAGGTCTTCCCCCATCGTCGAAGTCTGAGCGGTTGGGTAACCGCCTCGTCCAGGAGTAGGTCTCCCTCGACGAGATCGAAGACCGCCCCAGCCCGTCCATCGTGATGGACGATGTCGTGAACCGATGGTGTGGAGACGCCCGCATCGTGTGCGGCCGAGGTCTTCGCTGCTTCGGTTTCGATCATCGAGGAATCGAAACCCTCACGCAGTAGCTTGACGACGGCGCCTTCGCCGAGATCGAAGACCTCAGCGGTACGGCCCTTTGCAATAGGCTTGTCGGGGATGCTGTCGAGTTGTCTGGTCACACGGTCATCGTATCGTTGTAGCCTCGACGGCAATGCAAGCGGACCAGATACAGAAAGACCGGACCGAACGCAACCGGTTCCTCAAAGAGCACTACGCCTCGCCACTACCTGAGGAGGAGCGCGACTCGTTCACGGGCCTCGAATACTTCCCTGTTGACGCCGAATGGATGGTCAACGGCGAATACAGCAGCGAAGATCCCCACGATGTGCAGATTCCGTCGACCGCAGGGATGGACAACCCGTACAAGAAGGTCGGTGTAGTCGTGGTGACGGTGGACTCAAAGGCCTATCGCCTGACAGTGCTCGATGACGGCGATGGCGACACGTTCGTTCCGTTCAGAGATGCGACCAACGGCGTGGAAACTTACGAGGGCGGCCGCTATGTCGGTCTGACGGGTGGTACCGGTTCGACGGTGAAAATCGACTTCAACCTCTCACGGAATCCGTGGTGCGTCTACGACGAAGAGTTCATCTGCCCACTGCCGCCCAGCGAGAATTGGATCACCGCAAGGATTCGCGCAGGTGAGAAGACGTACCACCGGCCGTCTTGAAGGCTGGGGACGTGGATTGACCATGACGGCGATCTCCTAAGCTCGGATGATGGCATTCGATATCGGTCAGATCCGTGCGGGATTCCCCGCTCTTGAGCGCGTCGTGAACGGCAGGCAAGCTGCATATCTCGATGGTCCCGGCGGCACTCAGGCGCACGCGTCCGTGATCGAAGCGATGGCTGGATTTATGCATCGAGGAGGCAGCAACCACGGTGGCTCTTTTGCAACCTCCGTCGAAACTGACGCCACGGTCAACGGGGCGCGTTCAGCGGTTGCGGATCTCTTCGGAGCGAACGCTCGCGAGATCGTGTTCGGGCAGAACATGACGTCACTTACGTATGCAATGTCGCGAGCGTTGGCAAGAACGTGGACGACTGGAGACAACATCGTTCTGACGCGTCTCGACCACGATGCGAACGTCTCGCCGTGGATGCAGGCAGCGTCCGATGGAGGAGTCACTGTTCGGTTCATCGACTTTGACCCGGACAAGGGATGCGACCTCGACCTAGACACGCTCGATACTGCACTCGACGATCGCACGCGGCTCGTTGCGTTCACGCACGCCTCGAACGCGGTCGGCACCATTGCCCCCGTTGCCGAGATTGTTCGGCGAGTCCACAGCGTTGGCGCCCTGACGTACGTCGATGCGGTCCACTATTCGCCGCACGGGCTCATCGACGTCAAAACAACAGGGACCGACTTCCTCGTTGCGTCCGCCTACAAGTGGTTCGGGCCGCACACCGGATGCCTGTACGGCAAAGACGAGATCCTCAGCGACCTCGCTCCATACAAGCTGAGGCCAGCATCCGATGGCTCGCCTGACCGGTGGGAAACGGGGACTCAATCATTCGAGTCGCTCGCCGGTGTGACTGCTGCCGTCGACTACATCGCGTCAATCGGAGATGGTGAGACTCGACGCGAGCGGATCATCTCGACGTACGAGGCAATCCATGCACACGAGACATCACTTTCAGAGAGATTCATTGCGGGGATCGCTGAGATGCCAGCGATCACGCTGTTCGGCCACGCGAGCACCGATCACCGCACGGCGACATTCGCGATTGAAGTGGATGGCGTGAAACCTGCTGACGTTGAACGCGCCCTCGGAGAGCTGGGCATATTTGTGTGGTCTGGTGACTATTACGCATGGGAGGTCATGCATCGCCTCGAAAGGGCTCCTGATGGACTCATTCGGATCGGGTTCGTCCACTACAACACCGCTGACGAAGTCGATCGGGTTCTCGCGGAGCTTTCACGTTTCGAGTAGCGCCATATGGCCCCTCCGCCAAGAGGCCCGATCAGCGAGGCGTGATTCCTACCGTTAGGGCTTCTTTCCTCGGTTGCTCTTGGGTTCCTTCGCCTGCTTCTTGAGCTGTCCGAGGTTTGTCGGCGAACCGTCCAGCCGGCGCTTCTGGTCATCATTCAGAGCCTTGAAGCGACGTCCAAATGCCCAACCGTCTTCAAGGTCGCCAGCCAGTAGAAGATCCAAGGTCGTGTCCGTGGCCTTCGCGAGTTGGAGAAGTTTGAACATTGCGCCCCAACCGATTGCGGGGCTTCCGGTCCTCAGAGCGACAATCTCGTCCACGGCCGCTTCGGCTTCACCGTCCTCCGCATCCTCGCCCACGACGTAGTCAGCGAGGAGCTGCGCCCTCCGCTTTTGTGCGTCGCTGAGCTCGGTCGTTTCTGGGGCGTCGGAACCTGGATCGGCATCATCAGCAAACGCGATGGTGGTGGTTGACGCAAACAGCAACACGGCAGCGCCGATGATCGCAAGTCGTTTCATGTGGTCTCTTTCCTTAGGCGCTCAATGGCGATGCCCTCCCAACCACTGCCCGGTGGCTCCTTACTTGTAGAGACGAACCAAGGCGCTTGGCGTTACAGAAATTCTTCGGGCGACCCGCTCATCGAGAGTGGGACGGGCTCCGTAAGCTGGTGAGGTGACCGAATTCGACGCCAACACGGGTCCCGCGGGGGACGATGCATATTGGGAGATGCTTGCAGCCGAAGGCGATTCCGTCGACCGACCGCCGACTGGGACGAGTAGCGCCCCGGTCGACTCCCCTGAGCAGCCGAGGCTGACGCGTCAGCCAGTTGTTGCTGGACCCGAAGCCATTCTCGAACAGTTGTCGAGCACCTTCGGGTATCAGACTTTTCGGCCAGGACAGCAAGATGTCATCGATGCAGCGCTCGGCGCCAGGGACTGCCTCGCGGTGATGCCGACTGGCTCAGGCAAGTCCCTCACCTACCAACTGTCTGCCCGGCTCACCGGAGGAACAACCCTCGTCGTGTCGCCGCTCATTGCACTGATGAAGGACCAGGTCGACGCAGCCCAGGAGAACGGCATCAGGGCCACGTTCATCAATTCGAGCATCGACTGGGATGAACGCAGTCGGAGGATTGCTGCGCTGAGGGCCGGGCAGTACGAGCTTGTCTACGTCGCCCCTGAGGGACTGATTGCGTCGGTCGGATCAATCCTTAACGAGGTCAATGTCACGCTTATCGCTGTCGACGAGGCCCACTGCATCTCCCAATGGGGACACGACTTCAGGCCTGCGTACCGCCAGCTCACGAACCTCAAGTCGCGCTTTGGCGTGCCAGTGCTTGCCTTGACGGCGACGGCAACCGATCGCGTCAGGGACGACATCGCAGCACAACTCGACCTCGCTGATCCACTCATCGTTCAGACTTCGTTCTTCCGGCCGAACCTGAAACTCCACACCTTCAAGAAGGGCACCCATCACGGTGTCCAGATCAAGGTGAAGGACTACATCGGGAAGATCTGCACGAAGCACAAGGGCGATAGCGGCATCGTCTACACGCTGTCCCGCAAATCGGCGGAGTCGACCGCTGAATACCTTCGGTCGATCGGTATCCGGGCGGGCGCATATCACGCAGGGCTCGAAGCCGATCAGCGCACGAAGGTGCAGGACGATTTCATCCGGGACAATATCGATGTTGTGTGTGCCACAGTTGCCTTCGGGATGGGAATCGACAAGTCGAACGTTCGGTTCGTGATCCACAGAGACATGCCCAAGTCGATCGAGGGCTACTACCAGGAGATAGGGCGTGCGGGCCGTGACGGCGTCGACAGCGACTGCTATCTGTTCTACTCGTGGGCCGATGTGATCCAGCTTGAGCGAATGGTGTCAGGCAACGACAACGGAGCGTCTCAGAAGTCTCATATTCGACAGATGTACGACTTCGCTGAGTCTGCGCGATGCAGACATCGAGCCCTCGCAAGCTACTTCGGGGAGCAAATCGATGACTGCGAGGGGTCATGCGACTGGTGCGTCGACCTCGGAGCGGATCTCGATTCGGTCGTCACTCCGCGAGAGCCGAAGGCGCTTCGAGGTCAGATTGAACTCGCCGACGGCGCAGAGGAACTCTTCGAAGAGCTGCGGTCGCTGCGGATGCAGCTGGCCCGCGAGCGTGACCTGCCTGCGTACATGGTGTTCAACGACGCCACACTGCGCGAGATGGCATCAACGATGCCATCGGACCGTCGAGAGCTGCTCGGAATCAGCGGTGTCGGTGCAAAGAAGATTGAGACGTACGGCGACGAGTTTCTGGGAGCCATCCGAGCTTGGCAGTCCTAGGGCCGGCCGGTCAGATCAGGCCTCGTCGAGGATCTCAGCCAAGAAGTCATCGACCGCACGGTTGCCGACCGTCTCGCCGTATCGATCGTCGAGGATTCCGCGCATCTTGGAGAGAACAGCAGCTCGCTCGTCTGCCTCCGACTTTGTGGATGCCTTGACGATCTCCGTGCCATCTATCCACGGCTTCCCTTCAGAACTCCATGGGACAAGGATGATCCAGGACCAGATCCTGTCGCCTTTGACTTCGCCTGTCCGACGAACGAGCCCGAGGCATGAGAAGGGGAGCGACTCCCACCCCATCGTTCGCAGAAGATCTCTTCCGTCTGGCATGTTGGCGGCGTCTGAGTCTGGCATAGGTCCTCGGAGATGTTGGGCTCGCAACGGTACCTACTTCGTGTGAGTACATCAGCGCCCGCGGTGCTCATACCGAGTCGATTGCCGTCGCTACGGTGTTGCTATGACCGATGCACCAACGTTCGAGGATTTCGAGGCGCTCGGCCTGCGCGTCGGCACCGTCGTGAGGGCCGAGCCCAACAGCGGAGCTCGCGACGCTGCCTACAAACTGTGGATAGATGTGGGCGTGGTCGATCCCGCTCAGTCGTCGGCACAGATCGCAGACCTCTACGCGACCGATGAACTCGTCGGTCGGCAGGTCGTTGTTGTCACTGGCTTCGAGCCCGTGCGAGTCGGCGGATTTCGGTCGGATGTCCTCGTGTTGGGAGCACTGACGAAGCAAGGCGTCGTGCTGATATCGCCTGACAGCCCTGTAGTACCCGGCGGAACCGTCGCCTGATCGACCGGTAACGTCATCGGTCGCAACGAGGCGACGTAGCATTGGGCTGTGCCCCGATTCACCTCCGTTCTCGTGCTCTGTGGCGTCATTGCCGCTGCGTGCGGACCGGCGGCAGAACCCATCTCGCACTCGACGTTGACGACAACGATTACAGCCCCTGCAGTGGATCCGAACGAGTTGATCGTTGTCTCGACGGTCTCAGGCTCGATCGTCGTCTATGAAGCCACCGGCAACGAAGCCGTTCGGCTGGACCCACCCGAAGGTCACATCTTTCGCCAGCCGACTTGGCTTGACGCGTCAACGGTTGTCTTCTCGGAGATCTCGGAATCGGGTGATCATTCGCTCAGCGCGATGGACGCGGCCACCGGAGTTGTTGGTTGGAGGGCCCCGATGGAGACTCCGCCGTTCTACTTCTCGCCGGCACCCGCCGATGGTCCATACGCGACCACGTCACTGCGCAACGATCCTCTTGGCGGGGGTCTCATTGCCGAGTTCGTCGATGCCACCGGCGGTGTTACAACTCTGTCGACCGAGTCACCGTTCTACACAAGTTGGTCTGCTGACGGCGCGTCGCTGGCAGTCCACATTGCTGGCCAACACCTCGACATCGTGCATGGAGATGCGGCCGAGACCATCCTGAGCGACCCTGGATTGTTTCAGACCCCCGTGTGGGTCGATGCCGGCCTGGTGACGCTGCGAACAGTCAACGGCGACCAGCTTCTCACCGTATGGAACGATGGAGTGTTCACTGATGTCGCCGACGTTGATGGCCCTGTTGGGTTCGTCGCGGTTCGCGATCTGATCGCGGTCCAGGCAATCGAGCGTCCGGATGCGGGCTCGATCGCGGCAGGCATGCGGCTCCAAACCCTGCCGTCGATTCCCGGAGGGAGCCTTGTCGTGATCGAACTTGGTACTGAGGACCTCCAGATAGTGTCCGACAAACTCGCCGTCCTGTATCAGTGGGATCGAGCGGGAGAGAGGCTTCTCTACGCCACTGTCGGTGACGCACCGCTGTCACTGGTGTGGAACATGTGGTCCAATGGCTCGAACACGGAACTGGCGACGTTCACGCTCCAGCCGCCGTGGTTCCAAAATCTCGTGCCGTTCTTTGATCAGTACGCACAGTCGGTTCATCTGTGGTCGGCGTCAGGCGACTTCATCGGATATCCGTCTGTTGTTGATCGTCAACCAGTGGTGGTCATCCAACCTGTCACCGGCGGTGATCCGGTCCTGATCGAGCGTGCGACATGGGCAGCGTGGGCGCCACCTAACGACCGGTAACGTGCGGCACGACCATGACATCATCGCTCACCAATGTTGGATCACATCCGGATGCGTACGGCCCCACAGAGTGGGGTTTGACATTCACGATCGGGATCATCTGGGGCTCCGCGTTCTTGTGGATAGCCCTCGGCGTCGATCATCTCGCCCCCGGTGTCGTTGCGTTTGGCCGGGTAGCGCTCGGTGCCGGTGCGTTGGCGGTGTTCAAGCGCTCCAGACGCCGTATCCACCGAGAGGACTGGCTTCGCATCTTCGCTGTGGCGATTCTTGGCAATGCAGCTCCTGCGTGGCTCTACGCGACAGCCGAGACCTCGTTGGACTCAGCCGTCGCAGGCATGGTCACCGCTGGGGTACCGATCCTCAGCCTCATCGTGGCTGCCCTCCTTCTCAAGCAACTCCCCGGTCGGGCTCAGACGATTGGCATCACAGTTGGGTTCGCAGGCATATTCATGATGACGCTGCCTTCGCTTCGCGGTGCCGAGGCTGATCCGGCTGGCGTCGGCCTCGTGTTTCTTGCGATCATCGGCTACGCACTCAGCGGGAATCTTCTGGTCCCGCTCCAGCAGCGATACGGCGGCCCTGCGGTCACGCTGTGGGCTCTGGTCTTGTCGAGTTTCATGCTGCTGCCATTCGCTGCTGTAGGACTCTCTGAATCTGAGTTCACCCAGAGCGCGCTCGTGGCTGTTGTGATCCTCGGTGTTGTCGGAACCGGGATTGTTCGTGCGCTGAGTGCAACACTTGCGGGCAGAGTCGGGGCGCCGCGGATGTCCACAACAACGTATCTCATACCCATCGTGGCGATCGTCCTCGGTGTTGTGTTCAGGGACGAGGTCGTCCAACCGATCGCGATCGTTGGCGTGGCCGTCGTGTTCGGCGGCGCGTACATCGCAACGAGAGCGGTGCGAGTCGACTAGCCGCGGGGCGTGGGTCTGAAGTCCTTGGGAAACTCAACAAGCGCGCCGTTCGCCGTTGCCGATTCGAGCAGATCGAACGCGGCGTTGAGCACCTCGTGGTGGCGGTCTTCGTCGCCTGCTGCGCCGAGCGGGCGGCCCATTGGGTGCCTCACGGTCAGAGCGCGGGGGATCTTCATGGCCCGTGCCACGTGTTCAAAGGCGCTCACCATCACGGTCACCGTCGGAATCCCTGACTCTTCTATTGCCCGCGATACGTGTCCGACCGACACGTGGCAGACAGGTCAGACGGGTACGAGGAGCATGAAATCGACGTCCTCTTCTTTGATGCGAGCAACCCACTCGGGTAGGAGCTTGCGGAGCCGACCCTGGGACGTAGCGCCAGGAAACGAGAAGAACGTTGAGGCAAGTTCGCCGACGCGTCCATCATCGGCAGCGGTACGGAGCCCGTCGATCGGGAACGTTGCATTGGCGTCTCGTGCCGCGGAGCGAATGTTGTATCCACCGTGACGGACCCGCAAATCGGCGGTGGAGGTTGAAGAAGGTATCTCGGACATGGCCGGAGCGTGCCTGAGGAATTCGCTGATCCGGTCAACGGCTTCCTCCTGTGTCATGTCCGTCTCGCCGAACGGTTGAGGATCGTCACCGACGACGAAGTGGCCCGATGTTGTGAGCATGCCGACGCTTGCCTGCGCAACCGGCGTGCGGGCCCGAGCCCAAGGACCATCTTCGTACTCGTAGCGCGACCGAACACCCGGATCCGGGGCGTATCCCGCGGCCTGGGCATCGATCGCTCTATGGATCAGAGGGAGTATGTCGCCCGTGTCGTACGCATCGCCGAGGTCAGCCAACAGGGCCTGCAGGAATGCCGCAACGTCGTCGTCGGACATGCTCTTGAAGAACTTGAAGTCAAGATCGGTGCGAGTCCCGTATGAGAACGACCTGCGGAACGATTCGAAGGACTCTGACTCGTCTTCGGGATGCATACCGCACCATAGACCCGGGTTCGATTCTCATAACGTTCTCACGCTATTCCTAAGGTCTATCTGTCTTCGAGCGATAGCTTTCGTGTCACATCACACTGGAGTTGGTATGAACCGGGTATTGATCACGATCATGGCGCTTGGACTGGTCGTCGCAGCATGTAGCAGCGCAGAAAGCGATGGCGTTGCCTCGCTGAGCGGCACCGACACGACGATCGTCGAGGACGCAGACGACGACACGTCAGCCGACGACGAAGAGATCCTCCTCGAGTTCGCTGCCTGCATGCGCGAGAACGGCGTTGAGGGATTCGAGGATCCGACCCTCGACGCAGACGGTGTCCCGCAGTTCAACCTGCGAGGCGGCGAAGATGACCGTGAGACAACGCGGGCGGCCTTCGAGGCGTGCCAGGACCATCTCGAGGGGCTCGCCTTCGGTCCAGGCAGCATTGACGTCACCGAGGTGGAGGACACGCTTGTCGAGTTCGCCGCATGCATGCGTGACAACGGCTACGACATGCCAGATCCTGACTTGGCGAGCTTCGCCAATCGCGGAGAGGGCGGCCCCGGTGGAGGTCCATTCGGCGGAGAGCTTGATCCAGATGATCCTGACTTCATTGCCGCATTGGCGGAGTGCGAACACATATTTGAGAACCTGCCCTTCGTGGGCGGTGGCGGCCGAGGCGGAGGCGGCAACGGATGATGGAATCCTCCGAGCAGTCGGGATCAGATACGATCAATGCCGTGGAATCAGACGTCGAAAAGACAAGCGAGCCAGCAAAGAGAAGACGCTTGTGGCCCTGGATCATCGCTGTTCTCTCGGTCGTAGCCGTGATCGCCATCGTGGCGCTCATCACCAACTCAGCCGAGGAGCCAGCAGCGAACGGCAGTCAGGAACTCTCCACGGCGGCGGTGACGAGGCAGGATCTCGTCGTTGATGAGACGCTCTCTGGGACTCTCGGTTACGGCGACGCCGACGCGATCGGGTTCCGGACCTCATCCGTAGGTGTCGATACCGTATACGGCGGACTGGCTGGAGTGGTGACGCGTGCACCGGACGAGGGCATTGTGATCCTCGAAGGTGATGTCCTGTATGCCGTCAACACGGACCCGGTCGTCGTGCTCTATGGGGACACACCCGTCTACCGGACGCTCGACCGAAGAACGAGCGACGGGCCGGACGTGATGTCGCTCGAGCAATCGCTTGTTGACCTAGGGTATGACCCCGACGGCGATATAGAGATCGACGAGGACTTCACTTCCGCGACATCGGACGCGATTGAACTCCTCCAAGAGGCCATTGGCGCGGAAGAGGACGGCGGATTCTCACTTGGTGAGATGCTCTTCGCAGTCGGCCCTACCTACGTCGCCGAGGCGCTTGTGGCCGATGGCGATCAGGTGCAGTTCGGCCAACCGATCATTGCACTCTCGGCAGCCGTTCAGGGCACGTACACGGAGATTGCCGCCGAGGGAGCCATCATCGAACAGGGAGATGTGCTGTATCGCACTGACACGCGACCGACGGTTCTGCTCTTCGGCAACATCCCTGTCTTCAGAACCATGGCTCTTGGGGATGAAGGCCAGGACGTCGCACAGCTGCGAGATTCTCTCATCGATCTGGGATTCGCATCGTTCGATCGCAGTATCGAGTCCTTCGACGATGAGACGCTCGAAGCAGTGGTCGCATGGCAGGTCTCTACGGATGCGCATCCTGATGGCGTCGTGAACCTTGGAGAGATCGTGTTCCTTACCGCCAGCATCCGCGTCGGAGAAGTGGTCGCGTCCATGGGTGATCAAGCGTCGAACGGATCTCCAGTCCTCATGACATCGGCGAGCTCGACATTCGTCACAGTTCAACTCTCCACAACAGACCAGTCGCTCGTCGAGTCTGGTGACGCGGTTGAGGTTGAGCTTCCCGACGAGACCGTCGTTGCCGCGACCGTCACATCGATTGGCACCGTTGCACAGACGAATCAAGCCGGAGAGAGCTTCTTCGAGATGATCGTGACGATCGACGATCCTGAGGCAACCCTCGGTCTGGATGAGGCACCGGTCGATGTGTTGATCGTGTCCGACTCGGCGAGCAACGTCCTTGCCGTCCCAGTGACAGCGCTGTTGGCGTTGTCCGAAGGCGGCTACGCGGTTGAGGTTCTCGACGAAGACGGTTCCACGCACCTTGTCGGTGTTGAGACCGGCCTATTCGCGGATGGACTTGTTGAGGTCACGTCGAGCGGTCTATCCGCAGGCGATGTCGTAGTCGTTCCATGAGCCGAGCGCTCCACCTCGAGGGAGTCGTCAAGACATACCCTGGCACGCCACCCATTCACGCCCTCGCCGGCGTCGATCTGTCGATTGACGATGGGGAACTCGTTGCCGTCGTGGGACCTTCGGGATCGGGAAAATCGACGCTGCTCCACATCATGGGCACATTGGACCGTGCAACCAAAGGCGTTGTTGAGGTTGCGGGAGTCGATGTGGCCAAACTGTCTGATCCTGACCTCTCCGCGCTCAGAGCGCACCACATTGGGTTCGTATTCCAGCAGTTCTTTCTGCTGGCAGGGGAGTCGGCGCTTGACAACGTCGCCGACGGCCTTCTGTACACAGGCATGGTGCTCAAGGAACGGCGGGAACTCGCAGCAGATGCTCTTGGGCGGGTCGGGCTTGCAGCGAGAGCGAGCCACATGGCAACGAAGCTCTCCGGTGGAGAGCGCCAACGTGTCGCGATCGCTCGAGCCCTCGTCGGCAGCCCGCGGCTTGTGCTCGCCGACGAACCAACCGGAAACCTCGATAGCAAGACAGGCTTGGACATTCTCAAGCTTATGGAGATACTCAACGAAGAAGGCACCACGATCGTCGTGATCACTCATGATCGGGCGCTCGCCGATCGCCTTCCGCGCCAAATCTCCATGCTTGACGGGGCCATCGTCGGCGACCGGGCCGGTGTGGCGATATGACGACACTCGACGAACGGTCTCCCTCTCGTCTCGCACCTGCGGACATGGCCAGGGCAGCAGGGATCGGTCTCAGGACGAGGCGGCTTCGGTCAGTTCTCTCCGCACTCGGCATCATGATCGGCATCGGCGCGATGGTTGCCGTCCTTGGCCTCTCCGAGAGTTCCAAATCCGACCTGCTGGCCCAGCTCGATGCGCTCGGAACCAACATGCTCCAGGTTGAAGCGAGCACAGGCATCGGCCTCGGACCAGGCACCCTGCCCGAGGAGGCGGTGGGAATGGCTTCACGCATAGGTCCCGTCGAAACCGTTTCGTGGGTAGGGGACGCTGCAGGTGCCCGGATCTTCAAGAACGATCTCGTTCCCGACACGCAGACCGGTGGTCTCAGCGTGCTCGTCTCCGACCAGGATCTCCTGGATACACTCCAAGGGTCCATGGATGACGGTGTATTCCTCGACAGTGTGACCCCTGACTTTCCGGTGACAGTCCTTGGGTCCGTAACCGCGGAGCGGCTCGGTATCCGTTCGGTTGACCCGTCTATCGACGTGTACCTCGGCGACGAGTGGTTCGCCGTCGTCGGGATCATGGACTCGCTTGCGCTGTCACCGAACATCGACCGCGCCGCCCTCGTCAGCGAGGGCGCGGCAGAGACATTCCTGGATTACGACGGTGTCATCGGCACGATCTACGTTCGTACAACACCCAGTGAAATCGATGAAGTGCGAAACGTCATGCCAGCAACGATCAACCCAGAGAACCCTGATCAGGTGCAGGTCACAAGGCCATCCGATGCACTCGAAGCCAGGGAGGCAGCCGACACTGCCCTGACGAACCTCTTCCTCGGCCTCGGAGCGGTGGCGCTCCTCGTCGGCGGAGTCGGCATCGCGAACGTGATGGTGATTTCGGTCATGGAGCGCCGCGGCGAGATCGGTCTCCGCAGGGCTCTTGGTGCGACACGCCGCCACATCGCGGTCCAGTTCCTAGGGGAGTCACTGCTGCTTGCAAGCTTCGGCGGAGTGGGTGGCGTCCTCCTCGGTGCACTGGTAACGGCAGGGTACGCGGCCTCCCAGGGATGGGATGTGCTCGTTCCCCTGATCGCGATCGTCGGCGGGATTCTCGCTGCACTACTCATCGGCGCGGTTGCCGGGCTCTATCCGGCGATGCGCGCGGCGAGGGTTTCGCCAACGGACGCGTTGCGTACGTTGTAGGTCTTCCGAGATCAGTTCGGCTTGGTTGCCCTGATCGTCGCTGAATGCATGCCGTCAGCCACCGCGTGCGTCGGCTCGATCGAGATGTCAGAAAACCCAACACTCGCCAGGCCGTCCTTGTATTCCTCGAAGCTGAGCGCACCAGCGATGCATCCGACCCAACTACCGCGCTCGAGGCGTTCGTCTGACGTCAGCTCGTTCTCTGCCACGACATCCGAGATTCCGATACGGCCTCCGGGCTTGAGGACGCGGTACATCTCGGCGAGCACCGCTGCCTTGTCAGCGGAGAGATTGATCACGCAGTTGGAGATCACTACGTCAACGACCTCACCGTCGAGAGGTATGTCCTCAATGGTCCCCTTCCGAAACTCGACGTTCTCGGCACCGGCTTCCGCTTGATGCTTGCGAGCAAGGTCAAGCATCTCGTCGGTCATGTCTATCCCATAGGCAAAACCTTCTGGCCCCACCCGCTTTGCGGAGAGCAGTACGTCGATGCCTGCACCGGATCCGAGGTCGAGTACGGTCTCGCCGGCCTTCAGGTCTGCGACTGCGGTTGGATTGCCACACCCGAGGGAGGCGAGCGCCGCGCCATCTGGCACGTCGATGAGGTCGGCTGCCTCGTAGAGCAGCGTCCCGAACTTCTCAGGGTCAGATGTTTTGAACGCTTCCGATGCGGACCCATTGCAGCCATCAGGTCCGCAGCAAGACGAATCGACACTGGTCGCCGCCTCTGCATACTTCTGGCGGACCTTTTCGGTGATGTCAGCGGTTGTCATGTGCGGATCCCTTCGTATAGATGTTTGTCTATGTACGGAACCATACTGTACATATAGACATCTGTCAATATGAAATCTCGGTGGATCGCACTCAGCTCGTACTCAGCGAGATCGCCGCGTGCAACTGGCCACTGTCGTCGGTACCGACACGAAAGACCGTACCGGAGTCGAGCTCGACCTCAACGGCGTCCAATCCCCACACGTTGTACATCCAACCGTTGGAGACGCTGCGGACGCCCCATCCCTGAACCCAGCTGTTGCGGACCTGTCGTACGCCCACCACCTCGGAGAGTGCGACCACCCGATGTGGTTTGCCGAGTCCGAACGTCGCAGTGAGCTCACCGTCAGTAACGGTCACCGCCAATCGACTGAACCAGAACGTAACAGCGACGATGCCGACGATGAGCACCACAAGAAGGACTCCACCCCACGTGCTGTCTGAGAACGTCTCCGGCAGCGAGAACCAGGTGATGCCGATCATGAGGACCGAGGTCAGGATGCCTGTGTAGCCATACTGTGTGTGTTCGTATTCCATCCCACCATTGTCGCGCGCCTCAGGAGGGACCAGGTGATGATGCCGGGTAGTATCGATGATCGTGGTGCTCCCGACGCACATGGCGGCCTTCGAACACGTGGTTACTTCTGTCCCTGAACTCGCAACGGCAGAGCCGGTGTCCGTCAGCTTGCTGTCTGGTGGAATGACCAACACGAGTTACGTTGTAACCACGAAATCTGCGCAGGTCGTTGTGCGGATTGGGTGTGAAAACCGGTCCATCCTCGGGATCGACAGAGCCACCGAAGAGGAAGCTGTTCGGCTGGCCGCGGGAGCGGGCATTGCTCCTGAGGTCCTCTTCATGAGCCAACCCGATGGGCACCTCGTGACGCGGTATGTTCCGGAGGCATCGACCCCGACGATCGACCAGTTCACTGCACCGGACATGATCCCTCGCGTCGGCGCGCTGCTCAAAGCCGTTCACTCCCTTGGATCTGTGTCCGGGCGATTCGATCCCTTCGCCGATATCGATCGCTGGACGAACCTCGTGGAGGCGCGGTTCACGAAGGTTCCATCCCGCCTCGCTCGACTCCTCGAGCGGGTGGAGCGGACGAGACAGACGCGGACACCAACGCCGGAAGCGGAGCTGGTCTTGTGCCACAACGATCCGTACCGCCTCAACTTCCTTGTCGATGATGGCATGTGGCTCATCGACTGGGAGTACGCGGGTATGGGTGACGCCATGTACGACCTGGCTGGCATTGCATACATGCTCGACAGGGATGGCCGGGATTCGCTACTTGCGTCCTATCACGGATCCGTGGCTCCATTGATGCGCGAAAGCATCGAGGAACTCGTCCCTGTGTTCGTGTGCTGGAACGCGATGTGGTGTCTTGTCGAATCTGAAACAGGGAGACAAGGCAGTGACTACAACGGACTCGTTGAGGGCTATCTCGACTGGCTACCTGGCTGATCGTCAACCGCGACTGAAGAACAGTTGGAGTTCGAGGATTCCGTGGTCTTCGATCGACACGACACCGGGCGATGTCGGCAACTCGACTCCCCAGTCGGCGAAGGTGATATCCACTGCGCCGACGACGACGATGAGATCGCCGACAAGCTGGGCTTCAATGGGGATCTCGATCGGTTGTGTGACACCTTTGATCTCGAGATCGCCGGCGGCCGTGACGATGACCGGCTCCCCTTCGGCGGGAACCGTGCCGATGTCAATCGGCTGAGTGAGGGTGAACGTTGAGATCGGGAACGTGCCCGTTTCAAGAGCACCTTTCGCGGCGCGGTCGCGGCGCGACGCATTCGTCACGATCTGGCTCAGATCACCCTCGATGACCGTTTCGGTGATGGACGTACCGGACAACGTCAGAGATCCTGCCACCTCAGGGGTGCGACCCACAGCGGTCGTTGAACCGACAGAGGCGAGCACTTCAGCGATACGGAATCCGAGGAACGACGATGTTGCTTCCTCAAAGCTGAAGTCGCCGATCGACGTGTCCACCGTCCAGGTACCCTCGACCCCCGGTGGGACCTCTGGCGCTTCAGTCGTCTCGGTGGTGTCTGCGGCGACTGTGGAGTCGGTGGTATCGACGGGGGGTTGTGAGCTGGTCACGATGTCCGCAACCGCGCTCTCGAGGGAGACTTCCTCCGGCACAGGTTGGTTGAGGTACCAGAAGAGCCCCGCTCCACCGATCATGACGATGGCGCCCACTACGGCCGCCGCGATGGCCAACTTGTTGCGTGGTTTCGAACTCGTTTGATCGTCGGCCGACATCGTGCACCCTCCCGGTGAAGAGGCAAGATACCGACTGCCAACAAGTACTTGGGCGTGATGGTCCAGCTACTGTGTCGCCTGTGACCGACCGAGATCAAGCGAAGACCAACAGCAAGGCGACCGTCGTCCTGATGATCCTGTCGGCGGCGATGTTCATCTACGTCATCGATACGACGATCATGAACGTATCGATATCGGCACTTGTCGAGGATCTCGGTACCACCGTTCAAGAGGTCCAAACGGCGATCACCCTGTACACCCTCACGATGGCTGCGTTCATGTTGACGGGTGGAAAGCTCGGTGACATCTGGGGCTCCAAGCGAGCCTTTCGCATCGGTCTCGTCATCTACGGCATCGGAACCACGATTACCGCGATGGCCCCCAGTATCGGGTTCATCATCCTCGGCTGGTCGTTCCTTGAAGGGCTCGGCTCGGCGCTCATCGTGCCAGCCATCAATACCCTCGTCCGAGCGAACTTCACGGGAACCAAGCGCGCGTCGGCCTATGGCACTCTCTTCGGAGTGGCCGCGGCTGGGGCCGCGTTCGGGCCGTTGATTGGTGGTTGGCTCACTGCGAACCTGTCGTGGAGATATGCATTTGCTGGCGAAGCGGTCATCGTCGTCATCGTCCTTCTCACCTCAGGGCTGATCATCGACGCACCAGCGGTTCTTCCCAAGCCACGACTCGATCTCGTCGGTGTCGCGCTGTCAGCAAGTGGTCTCGCCATGTTCGTGTACGGCGTGCTCCAGACGACTACCCGCGGCTGGTCTGATCCGGTTGTCATTGTGCTGATCGTTGGCGGGCTCGCCGTTCTTGGGGCGTTCGTTTGGTGGATCAGACGGCAGGAAGCATTGGGCAAGCCAGCGCTGCTCCATCCATCGATCTTCAAGCATCGCGCGATCAGCGCGGGACTCCCGATCTTGTCGACCCAGACCTTCGCCCAAGCAGGCTTGTTGTTCCTGATCCCGGTCTTCACGCAGTCGATTCTGGGCTTCGACGCTTTCCAGACCGGCCTGACGCTGCTGCCCTTGTCGATCGGTGTGCTCCTGACATCCATCCTCACACCACCGCTCGGACGAAAGATCTACCCGAAGTACATCGTCCAGTTCGGGCTTGTGCTGCTCTTCATCGGCGGGTATGTGCTGGCGATGTCTCTTGCAACAGCGACCGAGGGCACCGATATGGCACTTGGTCTCCTGATCGGTGGTCTCGCGATCGGTCTCGTTGCTGGGCAGCTCCCGAATCTCATCCTGTCCGGTGTGGATCAGAACGAGGCAAGCGAGGCATCAGGACTCCAGGGGACCGCCCAGAACCTCGGAATGGCCCTCGGTACGGCGATCATCGGAACCGTGATCATCAGCGTGGCGCTTTCGTCCATTGGGAACCAGGTTGATGCATCATCGACGCTTCCCGCCGACCTCAAGGACGATATCGCTGAGGTCATCGCCATTCCACTCGAGACCGCGGACAAGGACCGACTCGCTGACGACATCGACGGCTTGCCGCCCGAACAGCAGGAGGAGCTGCAGGCCATCTACAAAGAAGGAACCCTGGCGGGCTTCCAGGGTGCGATTCTCGCTGGTGGCATCGTCGCCCTCTTCGGAGCTCTTCTCGCCTTCCGCCTGCCGAAGAAGAAGCTCGAGCCTGACGCATCTGTCGAATCGACGATCAAGGAGATTGTTCGAAACCCGACACTGCCAGGCATTCAACTTGAGATGGATGACCTACCTCCGAGTCCGAAACCCTGAGGAATCTCAGCCGACACCGTGTGTAGCGAATCCTTGGAGTCGTTCACAGGGCATAGATGGGTCGGATTGCCTATCCAGAATCTGGTTCGCCTGCCGATGGAGAACACGTACTTGTTCACTGTTCCGAGGAGGCGTGATGCGCCCACGCACCAGATCGATGCGAGAAGAGTCAGGTGCAGGGCTCGTCGAATACGCCCTGCTCGTTGCGTTGATTGCAGTCGTTCTCATGAGCGCCGTCAAGGTTCTCGGCTCCTCGACTTCTGATTCCTTCACATCGGCCGGGGGAGCCTTCGCGGAGAAGTCTGAGGTGACCCTCACGGCCGACGGCATCGATGGTGAGCTGGAAGCCACATTCGAATCGGTCGATGACACGATATCCCTCGGCGACGTTGATGCGGATGGCTGGACGTACAAGGTCAGGAAGGACACCGGCCGCAGGATCGTCGTGCGATTCAAGGAGACCGGAACCAAGAAGGTCGTGACCGTGACCGGTTGGCTCAACAAGAAGGACGAAGTCAAGACCAAAGTCAAGGTGAATCGACCCTGATTCCTGCCGCGCTTCTTGGACCGACGTGTACGATGGAGTCATGGCGAAACATGTTGAGATCGCCCTGGATGAAGTGCTTGCTGACTGTGCCGGCATCTTCAGGATGGTTGAAGATGAGCGGGCCACGCTCGCGGTGATGAAGAGTGGCGCCGTCGTCGCGTTTATCTCACCTGCACCGATTGCTGAGGAACTCGCAGACATCCATCGGGCGCTTCAAGAAGATCCGCTGGAGGCCACGTTCTTCCTCGACGCGATTGAGACCCGTCGACTTCTCGGTTTGTAGCGGACGAATCAGTAATGCCGGCCGCGGCCGGCGTGTTCCCGCGTCTTGACAGTGAACTCAAGTGTCGGGTTGACCTCGTCGCTAGGTTTGCTCAGATGATTCGCGTTCTTGCGGTAGCGGCGATTGCTGGCCTGGCTCTTGTTTCGTGTGATGGTGCGAGTGATGTCACAACCACCGATGCGGGGAACACGACAACTTCCGTTGTGATCGTGACACCGTCGACCGGATCGACAGCCACCACGACCACGAGTACTCCGACTGTCGAGCCGGCAGGCCTGATCTTCGTCGGCGGTCCTGTCGTGACGATGAACCCCGACATTGGAACTGTGGAAGCGATCGCGATCGATGGCGACATGATCGTCGCCGTTGGGTCCGCAGCCGATATTGCTCTCCGTGTGGGACCGGACACGGTCGTAGTCGACCTTGAGGGGCGTGCGGTCGGCCCCGGCTTTGTCGACGCCCATACACACATCCTCACCGACATGGGAGGGATCGAGACCGGGCAGCCTCTTGCGCTCGCCAACGGGATCACATCACTGGCGGACGCCTCTGTCGAGGCCGAGTGGCCCGAACGGTTCATCGCGGCCGATCTCTCTGGCTCCCTCAGGGTCCGCACCAGCATGTATCTCGGCCGAACGGACAACTGCGGGGTCGACCAAGGACTCTGGTACGAGTCGTATGAACCAGACGCGGTGTACTCAGACAGGCTCAGGGTTGCAGGTGTGAAGATCTTTGCCGATGGGGGTAGCTGCGGTCCGCTCGCAGTGAGCGAACCGTACCTTGAGGGCGTTGACGTTGCTGCCCCTTTCCACGATTCTGAAACCCTTGCTGCGTTCGTTGGCGACGCCAACGATTCTGGATACCAACTTGCGATTCACGCCCAGGGCGACCGTGCGATTGCTCAGGCTCAGGACGCGCTCTCGACTGTGATTGACGATGGAAACAATGCCCTCAGACACCGAATCGACCACAACGTGTTTCCTACCACCGAGACCATCTCTCGATACGGCGAACTTGGAATCGTACCAGTGCTCTTCGGTTCCTCTGAGGCGTGCCGCGCAGAACTGAACTGGACTGACTTCTACCGTGAACTGGCTGAGCGACCGGGCGATATCGTTGCCGCAAACCCCGGCCTGATCGTGGCGTGGCATGGCGATGATCCACTGTTGACACCGATCAGTCCGATCGCCGAGCTGTTCAGCCTCGTCACGAGAGGGAGAGTTGAAGACGACGGGTCGATCTGCGATCCACCGCCATGGATGGCCGATGGTGGGGTTACCGTCGAGCAAGGTCTTGCGATGATGACAACCGGTTCGGCGTATGCAATCCGTCAGGACAACGTCGTGGGATCGCTCACACCAGGCAAGTTCGCCGATCTCGTAGTGCTGAGCGACAACCTTCTCGCGGTTCCATCGGCAGCGATCCCCGACGTTGAGGTGCTCATGACGATGATCGGCGGCGTCACTGAGTTCTGCGCCCGCGGATCAGACGCGGTCTGTCCCGGTTGGGAGTCGCCGATCCTCCCTGAGGCGTCAGCATCTACAAGCAGGCCAAACCATGGGCCTGAACTGGCCTTCGACGGCTCGGAGGCCGGGGACGCGTTCTGGTCTTCGGGTGCCGACGCGCCACAGTGGATCCGCGGCGACTTCCCAGAACCGACCGCCGTCACGGCGCTTCGGTTCACGGTGTTCCAGAATCCTCCGAGCGATACCGAACATCAGCTGGAGGTGTTGGCAGAAGGTGAATGGACGCTTGTCACAACATTCAGCAGCTTCACCACCACCGGCGACGTCCTTTCATGGGAGCCGACTTCGGGGTCTCAGGTCATTGAGGCATTCCGAATCACAACGCTTGAGAGCCTGTCGTGGCCTGAGTGGTATGAGATCGAGATCGAGCGCTGACACATCCCCGGCGTGGCGTCGAGCACTAGCCTTGGCGCCCACTGGTCGACGCCGTTCAAGGAGAATCCATGTCAGTCGTTGTAGACGGTTCGCCGCTCACCGTTGACGATGTGGTCGCCGTTGCTCTCGGGTACACAGATGCGATAGCTGGTGATGATCTCGATGCCCGCATGGAGCCTGCGCGCGCACTCGTGGAACGTGTGGTCGCCAACGATGAGACCGTCTATGGAATCACGACGGGCTTCGGTGCGCTTGCCAACACTCGGATTCATGCTGATCAGGCATCGGATCTCCAGTACGACCTGCTGCGGTCCCACGCTTCGGGCGTCCGACCGTATCTCGAGCCAGCGCTTGTCAGAGCCATGTTGCTGTGCCGTGCAAGAACACTCGCGCAGGGACATTCTGGTGTTCGCCCGATAGTCGTCCGGTCCCTTTTATCCCTGCTCTCCCACGGCGTCCTTCCGGCGATACCGTCCCAAGGTTCCGTCGGCGCGTCCGGCGACCTGGCACCCTTCGCCCATCTCGCGCTCCCACTGATCGGCGAGGGCGAGGTACTTGTTGGCGGCGAGGGAGTCCCTTCGCTTCCCGTGCTTGAGGCCGCCGGAATCGAACCCATCGAGCTTCTGCCCAAGGAGGGGCTCAGCCTCCTCAACGGAACCGAAGGCATGCTTGCCCAGGGTTGTCTTGCTATTCACAGAGCCAATCAGCTTGTCGACGCGACCGACGCCGCAGCCGCTCTGAGTGTCGAGGCGCTGATGGGATCATCCCGTCCGTTCGAGAAACGAATCCATGACCTGCGGCCGCACCCGGGTCAAGCAACATCGGCGGCGAGAATCTTTGCCCTGTTGGACGGCTCCCAGATCGACGCTTCGCACCACGACGATTTCGCCCACAAGGTGCAGGATGCATACAGCCTTCGATGCGCGCCTCAGGTCCATGGTGCTGTCAGGGACACCATTGAACACGCGACTGCCGTGTTCAACCGAGAGCTTGGAGCAGTGGTCGACAATCCGATCGTCTTCCCCGAAGACGGTGAGGTGGTTTCCGGTGGCAACTTCCACGGCCAACCGTTGGCATTCGCCCTCGACTTCCTTGCGATCGCCGTAACCGAACTCGGCTCCATATCCGAGCGACGTGTTGACCGGCTTCTCGATCCGCAGCGCTCGTCCGGACTCACGCCCTTCCTGGCCACCAACCCAGGCGTGTCCTCCGGATACATGATCACGCAATACACCGCCGCGGCGCTCGTCGCAGAGAACAAGGTGCTCGCTCATCCTGCCTCGGTTGAGTCCATCCCGACATCGGGTATGCAGGAGGACCACGTTTCGATGGGCTGGGGTGCAGCGAGAAAGCTCAACGTCGTGCTCACGAACACGGCGAGAGTCATCGCCGTTGAATTGATGTGCGCGGCACAGGGAGTGGAACAGCGACCGATGAAACCCGCCCCCGGCACCGCCAGAGTCCACGACACTATCCGAACTGTCTGCCCTGCTTTGGTGGAGGATCGTCCGCCGGGGCCTGACATCATGAAGATCGCTGAGCTCATCGAGTACGGCGCCTTCACTCATGAGGAGGTCTGATGCCAGATACCCAGAACCCAGCCTTTGACTACGGCACAGGGCCGAGGACATTCACCGCTCCGACCGGGACAGACCTCAACACGAAGGGGTGGCTCCAGGAGGCCGTGCTCCGCTGTCTCCTGAACAACCTCGATCCTGACGTTGCTGAGATCCCCGAAGAACTCGTGGTGTATGGCGGGCGAGGCAAGGCTGCACGCAACTGGGAATCGTTCGACGCGATCGTGAAGTCTCTCACGGAACTTGAGAACGACGAAACACTCCTCGTGCAATCAGGCAAACCCGTCGGGAGGTTCCGCACCCACGAAATGGCTCCCCGCGTTCTCATCGCGAACTCCAACCTCGTGCCTGACTGGGCCACATGGCAGCACTTCTGGGATCTCGAGGATGCCGGGCTGATGATGTATGGCCAGATGACAGCTGGCTCATGGATCTACATAGGAACCCAAGGAATCCTCCAAGGCACGTATCAGACGTTCGTCGCGATTGCCGAACGACTCTTCGGCGGAACCCTCAAGGGTACGATCACCCTCACGGCGGGTCTTGGCGGGATGGGCGGCGCTCAACCACTCGCGGTCACGATGAACGAAGGCGTGTGTCTCGCGGTGGACGTCGATCCCGAACGAATTCAGAAGCGCCTTGACACCAGGTACGTCGACGAGCTTGCACCAAGCCTCGATGCGGCGGTCGACCGGGCGTTGCAGGCGAAGGCCACAGGTGAGGCCGTTTCGATAGCCGTGGTCGGCAACGCCGCCGATGTGTTCCCTGAGCTCCTCGCGAGAGGTATCGGCATCGACATCGTGACCGATCAGACTTCGGCGCATGATCCGTTGAACGGATACGTGCCTGCGGGCATGACCCTTACCGAGGCTGATGCCCTGCGGGCCGAGGAGCCTGCCGAGTACATCGAACAATCGCGGACGTCGATGGCAAGGCATTGCGAGGCGATGGTCGGTTTCCAGGACGCAGGTTCCGAGGTGTTCGACTACGGCAACAACCTGCGTGGGGAGGCGATCGAGGGCGGATTCGAGAACGCGTTCGCGTATCCAGGTTTCGTGCCTGCCTACATCAGGGACCTCTTCTGTGAGGGTCTCGGACCCTTCCGATGGATCGCGCTCTCCGGTGACCCATCAGATATCGCAGCAACAGACAACGCGCTGCGGGAACTATTCCCGAACAACGAACCGCTCATGCGGTGGCTCGATATGGCGGAGGACCGGGTGGAGTTCCAGGGGCTTCCGTCCCGTATCTGTTGGCTCGGATACGGCGAGAGGCACAAGGCTGGTCTCGCCTTCAACGAACTCGTTCGCTCCGGAAAGGTCTCCGCCCCGATCGTCATCGGCCGCGACCATCTCGATTCGGGGTCGGTTGCTTCGCCGTACCGCGAGACCGAGGACATGAAAGACGGCTCTGATGCGGTGGCGGACTGGCCGATCCTCAACGCACTGCTGAACACAGCGTCTGGCGCTGCATGGGTCGCAGTGCACCACGGCGGGGGAGTGGGTATCGGCAAGTCGATCCATGCGGGTGCCCAGGTCGTTGCTGACGGCACGGATGAGGCGGCGCTCCGCATCGAACGAGTGCTCACCAATGACCCTGGCATGGGCGTGATCCGCCACGCCGACGCCGGCTACGACCGGGCTCTCGAGGTCGCCAGGGACCGTGGCGTCAGCATCCCGATGCAATGACTCTGCTTGTCACCGACATCGGTCAGCTTGTTACCAACACCGAAAGCAGGGATGACCTGCTTGGAATCGTTGAGAGTGCTGCGGTTGCCATCGACGGTGGGACAATCGCATGGGTCGGCAGTGCCGATCACATCCCAAGCGAGTATCGGCTATTCGCTGTTCACTCCGTGCGAGGCGCTGCGGTGGTTCCGGGGTTCGTCGACAGTCACACGCACGCCGTGTTCGCTGGCGATCGGTCCCATGAGTTCGCCGCTCGGCTCAGTGGGGCAACCTACGAGGAGCTTCAAGCTTCCGGAGCTGGCATCTACTCGACTGTCCGCTCGACGCGCGATGCGTCGCTTGAGGAGTTGACAGCGTCGTCCCTGCCACGAATGGCCCGCATGCTTGCCCAGGGGACAACAACCATCGAGGTGAAGACCGGATACGGTCTCGACGTCGCGACCGAAGTCAAGATGCTTGATGCGATAGACCAGATCGGCAATGTGCTCCCTATCGACACGATCCCCACATTCCTTGGAGCGCACGTGGTCGCCCCTGAGTATCTCGACGACAGAGGCTCCTATGTCGACCTTGTGGGCGGAGAGATGCTTGACGCTGTCGCTGAGCGCGTCGCAAACATCGACGTCTTCTGCGACAACGGTGCGTTCACTGTGAGCGAGGCCAGATGGCTCGCAGATGCCGGTCGTGCCCACGGTCTCGACGTGAGGTTGCACGCGGATCAACTATCGCACACAGGGGGAGCGGCGCTGGCGGCTGAGGTCGGAGCAATCGCTGCTGACCACCTCGACCATTCGACAGACGCCGAACTCGCGGCACTGGCAACGGCTGGCACGGTCGCCGTGCTTCTGCCGGGTGTGTCCTACTCGATGAGGGAGCCGGCCCCAACCGGTCGACGGTTCTGGGACGCCGGAGTGACCGTTGCCATCGCAACTGATTGCAACCCTGGCACTGCCTACATCGAAACGATGCCGTTCGTCATCTCCCTTGCTGCCGTGACTGCTGGGCTGACCCCGGCCGAGTCTCTGTGGGCTGCGACCCGCGGAGGTGCTCTTGCCCTGGGATTGCACGATCGCGGAATCATTGCACCGGGGAAGGTTGCCGATCTCGTGGTTCTCGACGCACCTTCGTATGAGCATCTGACGTATCGCCCTGACGGCAACCTTGTTGCCGATGTCATCAAGCGCGGCAACCTGATCTAGTGCCTTACCTCGACCACGAACACCCGATTCGCTTGGCTCATCGCGGTAGCCGAATCCTGTGGCCTGAGAACACGTGGCACGCCTTCGACCATGCCATCCAGGACTTTGGGTACCAGTACGTCGAAACCGACGTTCAGGTCACCGCGGACGGAGTTGTCGTGGTATTCCACGACAATACGCTCGAGCGATGCACGAACGGTGTCGGCAGCGTGAGTGAGTGGAGATGGGAGGACCTCAGGCATCTCGATGCCGGCTATAACTTCAGCCCAGACGAAGTCTCCTTCCCCCTGCGCGGTGCCGGAATCGGTGTCTCGCGGCTTGACGACACATTCGATCGATATCCCGATGTGTGCCTGAACATCGATCTCAAGGCGAAGGACAGCGAATGGGCTGTTGCCGAGGTCGTCAAGCGGATGGGCAGACAGGACTCAGTGATGGTCGGAGCATTCTCTGACACGCGGATTGCGAGATTCCGGAGGATCACGAAGGGGACAGTTGCGACCTCGGCTGGGCCAAGACGCGCGCTTGCGATGTATGCAGCGTCGAGAGCTGGACGATCGGTGTCCTCGAAAGCCGACGCGTTTCAGCTGCCGTACAAGACGAGGGGTGTTGCCTGCGACAGGCGTCTTATCGATGCGGTGCATGAGGCAGGTAAGCAGATTCACTTGTGGACGCTGAACGATCGTCACGAGATGGAGAAGTTCCTCGACCTTGGTGTCGACGGCATCATCACGGACAGGCCGGACATTCTCAATGAGGTGATGGAGGAGCGGGCCGATGGAAAAGGGTGAACTTCTGGGTGAGATCGTGAGGCTGCAGGTCCAACGAATCCCGATCAAGGTCAAGGGAACGGCATACCTTCCCGACAGGATTCTTGCTGTCGAGCAGGCATCGGTCGACGCTTGGGGAATGCTCGGTTGGAGCGAGGGAGGGTGGATCGTCGACGCACACAACAAGGCCCATCCGTCGCGCCGTGGCGGAGGCAGGAGACCACTCTCAATCGGCTTCACCGGTCACTACGACGCCATGGCGGACCGTTTCGGCAGTGCCCCGCTTGGCATCGCTGGCGAAAACGTGATCGTGAATGGTGATGCCCTGTGGCTCGATGACTTGGGCGATGGCGTGGTCGTTGAGACGGAGAATGGCGACTTGTTGCTTGAGCGTCCTCGCGTCGCTGCGCCATGTGCCGAGTTCACGAGCTTCATGCTGGGACTCGACGAAGTCGCCCCGATGGCGGATGTAGCGGGACCTCTGGCCGACCTTCACGATGGTCGCCGAGGCTTCATTGTGGCGGCAGATCACCAGCCGAATCCGATCGAGGTTCGCCTCGGCGACAGGGTCTTCTTGGGTATCAACTGATCCTGAACGGAATCCCGTTCATCATCACGAGGCAATCGATAGCGACATCGCGAGCCGAATCGAAGTCAAGTCCACTGAACATCTCGTGCGGTTCGCCGTCGTGCTGTTGGTACACGGTGTACGCGTCGCCGTGTCTGAGAACGTACAGGCCGTTCTTCGGTCCGGCGTGGTTCCTCCCGAGAGCCATGAGTGCCTCGTCGTCCGATATCTCGGTGACGATGTCGATTCGTTCGACGGTCAACGCCTCGGCGAAGTCGCTCCCGGTTGTGGCCTGACGGCCCAGGATGCGGGAGGCCATCCGTCTGGCCTTCTGATCGATAATCGCTGCGGCCTGTTCTTGGCGCGTGAACGTGCTCATACCTTGAATGCCACCCCAGACACCTCCGCACCGAAATCCCACTTCGTGGAGCTTGATTCGTCGCGGAGGATCAGCTCGACGGTTCCCATCGTGTCGAAACCTTGCTTGGCCATGAATTCGAGCATGGGAGCGTTCCGGGCGACGGGCTTGACCACGAGTTCAGGTAGGTCGTTGGCTGAGACGTAATCCTTGAGAAAGCGGACGAGCGCAGATCCGATCCCTTGACCCCTGTGGTCGGTTACCACGATCAACGGTTCGATCTCTGATACCGGCTCGATCTCCGTTGTGGCGTCCCCAACGATGAGTCCTACCAATCCAACAACGGTGCCGCTGACGTCAGCTACCCACAGCCGTTCTGGCCCCACGGCTGCAAGGTGGGTCTCGAAGTCCTTTCCCGGATCGTCGCCGCCGATGTGTGGCGCGTCATAGATCTCGCGGTGACGTTCCGTGAGCTGAACCCACAATCGGTTGCGGCAGGCATTGAAATCTGGTTCCTCGTACTGGCGTATCAACAGCATGCCCAGATTCTATGCCCGCATGTCAGGGCCGAACAGTGGGTCTATGGCTCGGGCGGTCGTGCTCGTAGCCATCGATCTCGTCTGCGTGATCAAGTGTGAGGGCGATCTCGTCGAGTCCGTTCAAGAGGCAGTGCTTGGTGAAGGGATCGATGTCGAAGGTTGCGGAGAAGTTGTCGGCGGTGACTGTCTGGGATTGGAGGTCCACCATCACTTCATTGGTGGGGTCCTCGGCGATCGAGGTGAGGGCGGTTACTTCTGCAGCCGAAAGGACAATGGGAAGGAGTCCGACCTTCGTGCAGTTGTTGGCGAAGATGTCCGCATAGGAGGGAGCAATGATTGCTTCGAATCCCCAGTCCTGGAGTGACCATGGGGCGTGCTCTCTTGAGGAACCGGACCCGAAGTTCGGTCCCGCCACAAGCACGACTGAGTTCGAGTACGGCGCCTGATTGAGAATGAACTTCGGGTCGGGCTCGCCCTCGTGGTCCGCCGCCCAGTCGTAGAACAGGAACTCGCCGAAGCCTGAGCGCTCGACGCGCTTGAGGAACTGCTTCGGGATGATCTGGTCCGTGTCGACGTTCGCCCTCGGTAGGGGAGCGGCACGACCGGTGATGATTCCGACGGGTTCCATTACGCCATGTTTCTGATGTCGACAAAGTGACCATGGATAGCGGCCGCCGCTGCCATCTCAGGAGAGACAAGGTGGGTCAGGCCACCCCTTCCCTGGCGACCTTCGAAGTTGCGGTTCGAAGTTGATGCGCACCGCTCACCAGGGAGAAGCACATCGGGGTTCATGGCAAGGCACATGGAACAACCGGGCTCGCGCCATTCGAGTCCTGCTGCCAGGAAGACGGCATCGAGCCCTTCCTCTTCGGCTTGGAGCTTGACGAGACCGGACCCGGGAACAACGATTCCGGTCACCGTGTCGGCGATGCGCTTGCCTTCGAGAACCCTCGCTGCCGCGCGCAAGTCCTCGATTCGCCCATTCGTACACGATCCGATGAAGACTCTGTCGATCTCGATACCAGTGATGGCGGTACCTGGGGTGAGCTGCATGTAGCTAAGCGCTCGCTCGACCGTGTCCTTGTCGATGGGGTCGGTGAAGTCGTCAGGCGTTGGCACGACCGACGACACAGGGAGTGTCTGACCTGGATTCGTGCCCCATGACACGTATGGCTCCAGCTCGGCTGCTTCGATGATGACCTCGGTGTCGAACTCGGCACCATCGTCTGTGGAGAGCTGACTCCATGCTTCGACGGCTTCATCCCAGTCCTGCCCGGTGGGTGCCAATGGTCGGCCCTTGAGGTACTCGACAGTCGTGATGTCTGGAGCGATCATGCCGGCGCGTGCACCTGCTTCGATTGACATGTTGCAGATCGTCATACGGCCCTCCATGGAGAGCCGCTCGATTGCATGTCCCCGGTACTCGATCACGTAGCCCGTTGCGCCTGCGGTCCCGATCTTGGCGATGATCGCCAGGATGATGTCCTTCGCCGTTACGCCGAAGGGGAGATCGCCGTTGACTGTCACGGCCATGGACTTCGGCTTGCGCTGCTGGAGTGTCTGGGTGGCCAGCACATGCTCGACCTCAGACGTGCCAATGCCGAAGGCAAGTGCGCCGAAGGCTCCGTGTGTAGCTGTGTGGGAGTCGCCGCACACGATCGTCATCCCTGGTTGGGTAGCCCCCTGCTCGGGTCCGATCACGTGCACGACGCCCTGTCTGACATCGTCCATTCCAAAGAGGGTGATGTTGTTGTCAGCGGCGTTCTTCTCAAGTGTTGCGATTTGGACGACTGACATCGGGTCATCGATGCCCTGGTCCCGTGGAGTTGTGGGAACTGCGTGGTCGATCGTCGCAAGTGTCAGTTCTGGCCGGCGAACGGAGCGTCCGGTGATGCTCAGCGCTTCAAACGCCTGCGGGGAGGTGACCTCGTGGACGAGGTGCAGGTCGATGTACAGCAGGTCAGGCTCGTCCGTGCCGGCGTGGACGACGTGCTGGTCCCACACCTTGTCGAGAAGCGTCCGCTGACTGGTCATGAAGTTCCTTAGCTCTGAAGCCGAGAGCGTAGTGATGTGACAGGGTCAGAAGAATCGTACCAGTCAGGTTGTGTGTCCTACGCTGGCGCCCGTGCCGTATCTCATCGCGATTGTCGCACTGGTCGTCCTTGCTTCGCCATTTGGTGCTGCGGAGGGCAAGGCTGTGAGCAATGAAGGCGGTCTCGTAGTCGAGATCACGGTGGAGACCAGCAAGAGTTTCGAGGCGGTCCTCGTACGGCCATTCTCCTCCTTTCAGGAGCTGCCGCCGACTGCGCTTGTTGACGGCGGATCGGGGACGTGGCGTGGACTTGTCACGTTCCCATCGGCGACCGACTGGTCGCTTGTATTCGACGGGCTGGACGCCGAAGGGGGAACGGCACGCTCGGACGCCGTGACCCTTACCGCGATCGGCGTCGACCCGCTGGTTGTTGCCGGAGAACCAGCGCCACCCGCCGGGCGAAGCCTCGACCCCGCGACGTGGTGGCTCGTCGCCGGCATGCTCGCGGCGCTCGCGGCGCTCGCAGCCCTCGCCTGGTGGACCTTCGCCCCCGACGACCAAATCCAGGGTTCGGGAACGCCATAGGCGTTCCTTGGAACGGACTACGTCCGGTCAGCAGCAACCAGGAATGCCTGGAGCATTCCCGCTCTACCAGCACTCAGAACCATTTGACATATGGTCGGGAATAGTCGACCATACGGCTCATGACCGCTCACGAACCCGCCAATTCGCCGCCAGAACGACACGCTTTGGATTACGAGATTGAAGATGCCGTGGTCGCGTCTACGAATGCGCAGCTCAGGGCTGTGGCGAATGACACACGCGTGCACATTCTGAATCTCCTCCTCGAACGAGCTGCCACGGTGACCCAACTCGCCGAAGCACTCGACAAGCCAAAGGGGACGGTCGGCTATCACGCCAAGGTACTCGAGGACGCAGGCATGATCCGAGTGGTGCGCACGAACAAGGTCAGGGCCATGACCGAGAAGTACTACGGACGAACGGGCCGGACTGTGATTTTCGAATCTGCACCCAAGCCGGATGACTCGATGTGGTTCATCAACGATGCCCTTCGCGGCATACGGAAGGTCGAAGGCGAACCGCTGCCGATGTTCACATCGAGAGTGGCCCGGATTCCCATGGAAAGGGCTGTCGAATTCTCGGAACGAATCGTCGACTTGGCTGAGGAGTTCATCGCGTTGCCGCGCAGCGGAGACACCGTCTTT
>PJEL010000829.1_pt1 | contig 34613 bp, 33 predicted proteins | sample 1853271 | NCBI WGS metagenome assembly PJEL01 (sample SAMN08108733, study PRJNA415343) | Invertebrate metagenome, whole genome shotgun sequencing project. | host: Globobulimina | place: Sweden: Gullmar Fjord | collected 2015-08
AAAAGGAAGCAGATTCTTTGTGTCCCTGCCAAACAAAACAGTCAATAGGGAATAGGCACAAAGCATGATGCATAGGTATATACTGTAAGTAGGAGTCGCAACACATCTGAGGGTGTAAAATGAATAAAGATACCGTAATTCTTCTGGCAGAAGATGACAAAGGCCACGCCGGCCTTATAATGAAAAATTTGAAGCGGGCCGGGATAGACAATGAGATGATCCTCTTTGTTAACGGTCAGGAGGTGCTGGATTACCTGTTTAAGCTTAAAAACAATAATAGGTCCTTTGTCCTTCTTCTGGATATACGCATGCCGAAGGTTGACGGCTTAGAGGTCTTAAGGCGGGTCAAAGCGGATGAGCTTCTCTCCGGAATTCCTGTGATAATGGTCACTACAGCAGATGAAGAGGGTACTATCGAGGAGTGTAAAAGCATGGGCTGCTTGAAGTATATAGTTAAACCGGTTAATTATGACGGCTTTGTCAAGACGATACAGGAGCTCAGCAGCTTTATTCAGAATATTTAGGCGGCTGTGCAGTCGATCAAACAAATAATTATGTTTTGTATGGGCGAAGGAGATATTAATTAAAGTGAAAAGAGATATGATCCTTGTGGTCGAGGATGATAAGGGACTGAACAACCTTATCCAGAAAAACCTCCAGGCGCTTGGCTACAGCACCGATGGGGTATTCTCCGGAAGGGAGGCTGTCACCAAGGTCATGACAGGTGATTACAGTTTGATGATCCTTGACTTCAAACTTCAGGATATGTCCGGCAAGCAGGTGGTTGAGGAGCTTGATTCAGAGGGCTATAAAATACCTTTTGTAGTTGTTACCGGCTTTGGTGATGAGAGGGTTGCTGTGGAGATGATGAAGCTCGGCGCAAGAGACTACATCATAAAGGACGAGAGCCTGATCGAGATACTTCCATACAGGATCAAGAAGACCTTCAAAGAGATATCTCATGAGAATATAGTTGCTTCCGTTGACATGGTCCTTGAGGAGAGTGAACTGCAGCTCAAAAGTGTACTGGCAGCTTCGCCCACAGGGATCGGGCTTATCAAGAACCGTGTCTTCAGCTGGGTAAGCGATATGGTCGTTGAGATGACAGGTTATGCAGAAGGTGAGCTGCTTGGTGAGTCTGTCCGGATGTTTTATGAAAATGATGAAGAATATGATCGTGTAGGGCATGCCCTGTATGACCATATTCAGGAGAAGGGAAAGGGTGATGCAGATACACAGTGGAGACGCAGGGATGGCAGGATAATAGATGTTTATGTACAGGTAGCCTCGTTAAACCCTGATAATATTGATGCCGGTATAATATTTTCAGCGCTTGATGTCACTGAACGCAAGAGGATAGAGGATATCATTCGTGTTGTCTCAAGGGGAGCGGAATCTTTATTTGGAAAGCAGTTCTTTGACTCAATGGTGCTGTCATTGGTGAAGACTCTTGAAGTTGATTATGCATTCATCGCTGAATTGACCGGAGAGAAGCATGACTCTGTCATGACGATGTCATTATGTGTCAAAGGTGAAATAGCGGAAAACTTTGAATATGCGCTTGCAGGTACCCCATGTGAAAAGGTTGTCGGGAGATATGTATGCTCCTACCCTTCAGGTGTATACGGCAGTTTTCCCAGGGATCATATGCTTAAGGAGATGAAAATTGAAGGGTATGTTGGGATGCCTTTATTCAGCTCAACTGGCGAATCGTTAGGTATCATGGTTGTAATGAACTGCAGTCCTCTATCTAATGTTGAATTCACAGAATCAATCATGCAGGTGTTTGCCGCGCGTGCAGGGGCAGAGCTTGAACGCATAAGCTATGAGCAAGAGCTCCTTGAATCCAAGAAAGATTGGGAGGAGGTCTTTGATTCGGTCACTGACATGATAACTATCCATGATGCGGACTTCAATATAATAAGGGCTAACAAGGCTGCTGCGGAGTTACTGAAGCTGCCGCTGATGGAGGATCTGAAGGTTAAATGCTTTAAGTATTATCATGGAGGGGAATGCCCTCTTGCAGGGTGTCCGAGCTGTGACTGTATGAATACAGCTAAACCAGCCACATTTGAAGTGTTCGAGCCTTTTCTCAAGAAACATATTGAGATCAGGGCCATGCCGAGGTTTGACATGGATAATAAACTTATCGGCCTTATACATGTAGTAAGAGACCTTACGGAAAGCAAAGCCTCAGAGGATAGGGAGAAGAGTCTGGGACGTATATTTGATACATCACTGAATGAAATATATATATTCAGTGCTGACAGCCTTAAATTCATTCAGGTCAACCAGGGGGCAAGGAAGAACCTCGACTACTCAATGGACGAACTTTTGGATATGACCCCGCTTGACCTTAAGCCGGATTTTAATTCTGATATGTTTATGCAGATGATCGAGCCGCTAAGAAGCGGGACAAAAGATATGGTTAATTTCACTACTGTGCATCTAAGAAAGGACGGCACTCTTTATCCAGTGGATGTTCACCTCCAGCTTTCATCTTTTGGTAATGAGAAAGTATTTGTTGCTATTATCATGGACATCACTCAGCGCAAAGCCGCAGATGAGATGATACAGCTGCAGCTTAAGCGGATAAAGGCACTTCATTCAATAGATATGGCTATCACATCCAGTCTGAACCTGAATGTGACTCTTGATATCTTTCTTGACCAGGTTATGAACCTTCTTGGAATAGATGCAGCTGCAGTGCTTCTTCTTAATGAGAACTCCAATATCCTTGAGTATTATGTAAGCAGTGGCTTCATCTCAGGCGCGCTTAAACATACCAAGCTGAAGCTTGGAGAGAGCAACGCAGGAAAGGCGGCGCTGGACAGGCGTATTGTTTCAATAGCGAACCTGCCGAAGGATACGGATTCTTTCGAACCTTCAAAAGAATTTGTTAATGAGAAGTTCATCTCCTACTTCGCGATCCCTCTGATAGCGAAGGGAAAAGTTAAGGGGGTTCTGGAGCTCTTTCACCGGACACTTTTTGAGGCTGATGAGGATTGGATGGATTTCCTGAGTACTGTGGCTGTTCAGGCGGCTATAGCTATTGACGATTCCCTGCTGTTTGAGGAGCTACAGCGCTCAAACGTTGATCTTGCCATGGCATATGATGCGACAATTGAGGGGTGGGCACGTGCACTTGACCTGAGGGATGAAGAGACTGAGGGCCACTCAAGGCGTGTTACCGAAATAACTATCTGCCTGGCCAGGGAATTGGGGATAAAGGATGAGGAGCTTCTTCATGTAAAGAGGGGTGCCCTGCTTCACGATATCGGTAAGATGGGGATACCTGACAGCATACTTCTTAAACCCGGGAAGCTTGATGATGAAGAGTGGAAGATCATGAAGCAGCATCCCAAATTTGCTCATGACCTGATCTATCCCATCAAGTATCTGCGGCCGGCAATTGTTGTACCTTATTCTCACCATGAGAAGTGGGATGGGACAGGCTATCCAAATGGGCTTAAAGGCGATGAGATACCGCTTGCTGCAAGGATATTCGCAGTAGTTGATGTATGGGATGCGCTGGCATCAGACAGGCCTTATAGAAAGGCATGGCCAAAAGACAAAATAACAGATTTTATCCGTTCTCAGGCCGGTATCCATTTTGATCCGGGGATAGTTGAGGTATTTTTGAGCTGGGCCTGTGTGGATTTTGATTGATTGGTTTTTTAAGAAGAATATTAAGGATTGAGGAAATAAAAAATGCCGGGATAGCTTAGCTATCCCGACATTTTGCAATTTCTAATAAACAGCTACAGGATAATTAACAGCTGCATCCTGATCCTGAGTCAGGAGAACAGGAAGAGGGCTCTCCGCCTGTAAATGTGAAGCCCTGCTTCTGGCCGTCATCCACGAAGTCAAGCTTCATGCCGGACAGCTTCTCTGCTGCGTCCTTTGCAACGAATACCTTTAATCCGCTCTGCTCAATTACATCATCCTCATCCTGTGGGTTTTCTGCAATATCTATCCCAAAAGAAGGGCCGCAGCAGCTGCTGCCTGCTGTGGAAAACCTTAGACCGTGACCGGCCTTGCCTTCGGCCTCAAGTATCTCTTTGGCCTTTTCAACTGCTACATCTGAAATCGTTAACATAATATATACCTCCATTTTCTGTGGTTTTGTCTTATATCTTACGATAAATCAATTAATCCAATAAAATCAACATCAGGCGGAATATTTACTGCTATTAGAAGGGTAAATGAGTTAATATATTTTTCATGCTTATAGTCTTGATCGCATCATTCGGGGCATATCTTTTTGCCCTTTTTATAAGGCCTCTTATTTATCTGGGGCTTCTTCTTCAATTCTCTTATCTGGTTTCAAGGGTATATGAGCTTGGAAGGCTGCCCCTTGTCGGGCCGCATGATACCCTTGCCTTTATGGCTGCATCCATGGCGGCCTTTTCAATACCTTTCAGCCATAACCTGAAGAAAAAGTCGACGTTTAACTATGTGATTGTCAGTCTGATAGCCATTTTGACTATTGTATCTCTTATATATGAACCGCGAAATGTTCCTCTTCCGCCTGTTCTTAAGACATTCTGGTTTGAGACGCATGTTGTGCTCGCTTTTATATCATATGCGCTTTTCGGCATAGCAGCTATGCTGGGCATTGTTCATCTTTATGAGAAAGATGATCTTTCAGAGGGGCTGCAGTACAGGGCGATATTAATGGGCTATTGCCTCTTTACCCTATCCATGGTATTCGGCGGTATATGGGCATATCTTGCCTGGGGCACATACTGGCTCTGGACGCCAAAGGAACTGTGGACAAGCATACTTTGGATGTTCTATGGTTTTTACCTTCATGCCCGGCTGAGGCCGTGGTGGACAGGAAGGCCGGCGGCTATACTCGGTATCATCGGATTTGCTGTTGTCATGTTCACATATCTTGGAGTGAGCCTTCTTATGAAGAGCTCGCATAGTTTTTAATTAAGAAATAGTTATGAAGAAGGGCACAAAGGCATAGAGTTAAGGAAAATAAAACATGTATCTCTTAAAAAAAATATATGAGTTTTTTCTATCACTAAAGACCAGCCTCTGGCTGCTAATCTTGATAACGCTGCTCTTTACGGCAGGTGCTGTAATTATGCCCATGAGAGAGGAGTTTCAGTCTATCCACTCCGGGCCGATGCTTCAATGGCTCAGGGCGCAGCCCTTGAGCGTCTCATGGTGGTTATGGGCGATCATCGGGCTTCTGTCGCTCCTTTCAATTAATACTCTCTTCTGCAGTATAGAGTCTCTTATCAAGAAGAGAAAGGTCACTCAATGGCTTCTTCTTATATCTCCCCAGATAATACACATAGGTTTTCTGTTCATGCTGATAGCCCATCTCCTGAGCGCGGCAGGCGGGTCGCAGTCATTTGCCACTGTTGCGGAAGGATCCCTGATAAGCATATCGCAGAATAAGGCTGTAAGGATCACTGATATAAAGATAGACCTCGACCCATCAGGCTATATAGATGACTGGAGAGTTGATCTTGAATACATTGCTGACGGATCGGTTATGCAGAGCTCTGATATCAGGCCGAACAGCCCTTATGTGCGTTCTGACATAAATATCAATGTGAAGAAGGTTCTTCAGGTATATCCGTATGAGGCGGTGCTTCTTCAGGTAAGCAGGGAGCCCGGCGCATTCTGGGCGCTTGCAGGAGGCATACTCTTTACGATCGGTATACTGATTCTTATAGGTTTCAAGATAAGGATGGAGAAATAAAGCAGGGCTTAGAGCATAGAGAATAGAGTGTAGAGAAATAAATAGAAAAATCCAGATGACAAATCAATGCTGACACTAGTAATATTAAAACTATGAGAATTGTAGCGATCATTCCTGCGCTTAATGAAGAAGAGACACTTCCCAAAGTTCTTGGTGATATGCCGAAGGACCTGGTAAATGAAGTTGTGGTTGTTGACAACGGCAGTTCTGACAGGACCGCATCTATAGCAGAAGAGTTCGGTGCTACCGTGCTTCATGAATCTGAAAGAGGGTATGGATATCCCTGCCTCAGGGCAATTAAACATCTTAAGGACGACCCCCCGGATGTAGTGGTCTTTGTTGACGGCAACTATAGTGACCATCCTACTGAAATACCTCTTCTTGTTGAACCTATCAAAAGGGAAGGCTATGACATGGTTCTCGGTTCCCGCATTATGGGAGAGGCAGAGGAAGGCTCACTCCGCCCGCCTGTTCTATTTGGCAACTGGCTTGCCACCACCCTTATGAGGATATTCTATGGTTTCAAATATACCGACCTCGGGCCGTTCAGGGCTATAAAGTTTGATAAGCTGATCGAACTCGATGTTCAGGACAATCTGGGCTGGACCCTTGAGATGCAGATCAAGGCGGTAAAGAAGAGATACAGGATATTAGAGGTTCCTGTAAGTTACCGTAAAGGAAAGGGAAAATCTAAGCTTACCGGAGATGTCAAAGGTATATTCAAGGTCGGTTACAAGATCCTCTGGAATATCTTCAAATATCTTTTTAAAGACTGAAACTAATTAACATATTCTCAATTTAAACTGCATATTTTATTCACTGCCTGTTCACCTTTTATAGAAATCAAACACATAAATATTCAGGCATAAATATTTTATTCTTGCGCATGCAGGCTAATAACAATTAAAATATAGTTTATGGAAGGCGTAAATAAGAAAAAACAAAATAGCCTTAAATCTTTGCTTGACCATCAGCTCCTTGATGCGATGGGTGATAGCATAACTGTCCATGATACTGATTTCAGGATACTCTTCATGAATAAAGCTGCAATCAGAATTGTAGGCGATTATGTAGGGGAGTATTGCTATAAGGTCTTTGAATCAAGGGATAGCAAATGTACAGACTGCCCTTTGATAAGGTCATTTAAGGATGGCAAGATACACAGGGCGGAGAGAAAGACAGTTTTAGAAGGCAGGACGCTTTACCTTGAGATAATAGGCTCTTCTGTTAAAGATTCAGATGGTAAGATCATCGCAGGGATTGAGACAGCCAGAAATATTACTCAGCAAAAAGTGGCTGAAGATATGCTTGCTGTTAGTGAAGAGAAATACAGGCTGCTTTTTCATGTGGAAAAAGACGCTATTGTAATTGTAGACATGGAGTCCGGCGCAATAAGGGATGTAAATGAGGCTTCTGCCGGCCTTTACGGCTATAGCATGGAAGAACTCCTGTCAATGTCAGCGCTTGACCTCTCTGTTAACAGAGAGGAATCCCGCATCAATCTTGACAGGATGGCTGACTTTGACAGTGACCGTCATTTCAGGCATGAGAACATACACAGGAAGAAAGACGGAACGGAATTTCCTGTTGAGATATCAGCCGGCACCTTCATGTTGAACGGCCGAAAAATGGTACATGCCGTATTTCGTGATATTACAGAACGCCGGATAGCTGAAGACTATCTGGTCTCCAGCGAGCAGCGGTACCGTTCTCTGGTTGAGTCTACAGAGGATTCAATATATCTCGTTGACAGGGGTTATAAATATCTGTTTATGAACAGGCACCACCTGTCAAGGCTTGACATCACAAGTGAAGATTATCCAGGGAAAAAATACGGTGATCTTCATGTTACAGGGGATGCTGATGCCTTCCATGACATGGTAGACAGTGTGTTTGAGACTGGCGAGTCCTGCCAGCAGGAATACAAGGCCCTGAAAGATAAGAAGTATTTCTTAAGGACCTTCAGCCCGATAAAGGATAATGAAGGCGAGGTCGATGCGGTTACAGTTGTCTCGAAAAATATAACTGACAGAAAAGATTTTGAGTATAATCTCCAGCTTAATGAGGAGAGGTACCGCTCTCTGGTTGAATCAACAGATGATTCTGTCTATCTTGTTGACAAGAACTATATGTATATATTCATGAACAAGCAGCATATGAAAAGAATAGGTTTGTCTGTTCATGATGTGAAGGACCGTTCTTATCTTGAAATTCATTCTATCGATGAGACAAGGGAGTTTATAAAGCTTGTTGATGACGTCTTTGATACGGGAGATTCCGTACAGCAGGAGCACAGAAGTATTAAGGATGGGATGCATTTTCTAAGGACCTTAAGCCCTGTAAAGGACAACTACGGCAAGGTTGTTGCAGTAACTGTGATCTCTAAAAATATCACTGATAGGAAAAGTATGGAGGAGGACCTCCGGACCCTGGCCATTACAGATGAACTGACCGGCCTTTATAACAGGAGGGGCTTTCTTACGCTGGCAGGGCAGCAGCTCAAGCTGGCAAGCCGTCTAAAAAGAGGAGTACTTTTATTCTATGCCGACCTTGACGGACTGAAGATGATCAATGACAGGTACGGCCACCAGGAAGGGGATACAGCCATTTTGGAGACCTCGAATATCCTTAAATCAGTATTCAGGGAATCTGATATTGTCGCCCGTATAGGCGGTGATGAGTTTGTTGTCTTTCCCGTTCAGGTCACCGATTCAAGTGCTGAGACGTTAAGCAGGCGATTCAATGAGCACCTTGAGAGGAAGAACAATAAGAGAGATGGGCGGTATGGTCTCTCTGTCAGTATTGGAATAGTCTATTATGAAGAGTGCCTTCATTCGATCGAAGAGCTTCTTGTCGAGGCTGATAACCTTATGTATGAGCAGAAGAAAGAGAAGAACAAGTAAGTGATCATCTGCTGCTGTGACGCATGTACATATTGAACTCATGTTCAAAGTTATCACTGAGTATGCCTTTGCCTGCATTCTCCTCTATTTCGCCAATGCCCCATGCCCGCACCTCATCTATCTCATCCTCCTGATAGACGATCTTGCCTTCATAAACGCATGAGTATGTGTATACAAGCTCGGTCTCATATGAGTTGGTGTGTATATATGTATACAGGAATTCAGGTTCGCACGAGGTTATGCCGAGTTCCTCTTCCATCTCACGGCTCAGGGCATTCTCTATTGATTCGCCTGCATTTACATGTCCGCCGACTGATGTGTCCCATCTGCCCGGTGCTACATCTTTCTGCATGGATCGCTTCTGCAGGATAAGCCTGCCTTCACCGTCAAATACAAGCAGGTGAACAACCATGTGCATCAGTGACGGGTCACCGTGTACCCTGTCTCTCGGCAGTGTATTTACAGTATTGCCTTCTTCATCTACAACATCCAGAAATTCCTCTTCCATAGCCCCTCCGTATTTCTTGAATTATTATAAACAAGGTGCTATAGTCTTTCAATGAAAACAGCCTTGACCATAGCCGGTTCTGACCCGACGGGGGGTGCTGGCTTTCAGGTAGACCTGAAAGTATTCATGTCTGTGGGAGTATACGGGGTTAGCATTCCTTCTGTCCTTACCGCTCAGAGTACAAGGGGTGTCTGTGCTGTCCATGAGGTGCCGACTGACTTCTTCTCCAAGCAGATAGACTGTATTCTGGAGGATGTTTGTCCTGATGCGCTTAAGACAGGGATGATATTTTCTCCAGCTATCGTTGAATCAATTGCCGTAAAGATAAAGGAGTATTCTCTCAGCAATCTTGTTATTGATCCGGTGACAGTCTCTTCTACAGGCGTACCTCTTATAAAGGAAGGAACGATAGATGCCATGAAGGAGATGCTCTTTCCACTTGCAAAGGTTATAACACCCAATACCTACGAAGTTTCGCTTCTTACCGGCATGGAGGTTGTTGATGAGGGAGGGATGAAGGAGGCTGCTGTGAAACTGCGAGAGCTTGGTCCCGAGACAGTGATCATAACCGGCGGACATCTTCAGGATAAGGCGCTGGACCTTTTCTTTGACGGTGATGATTTCATATTACTTGAAGGATCGAGGCTTGCAGGCGACTTTCATGGGACAGGCTGTGTCTTCTCATCCGTCATAACTGCGAGCCTTGCCAAGGGGTATGATGTAAAGGAGTCAATGGTAAAAGCAAAAGAGTTTACTCTTGAAGCGATGGAGAATGCTGTCTCTGTAGGAAAGGGACTCAGGATTTTGAATATTTAATCAAAGAATCAGGATTTATTTATGCCTCTTCACTGTTTACCCTGATGACTGTCTTAACATTTCCTCTCGGGTTGAAATCACCCACCACCTCAAGCTGTCTGGGTTTTAACAGCTTTTTGATATCATCAAATACCAGATTCGTGATCGATTCGTGGGATATCGGCTCATTTCTAAACCTGTTCAGATAAAGCTTGAATGATTTCAGTTCTACTATGTATTTGTCAGGTACATACTTCACTATTATCGTTGCAAAGTCGGGGTAGCCTGAGCGTGGACAGAGGCATGTGAACTCAGAAAAGTTTATATCAATGGCATAATCCTTTTCAGGGTTTGGATTGGGCCACCTCTTCATTTTGGCCTTTGATATCGCTTTCTCACCGTATTTCATAATTTAGTTTTCCGTGTTCTTCTCAACAAAGAGCGTCTGTGTGGGATATGCAAACTCTATACCGCGGTCTTCAAACTCTTTTTTGATAGCAAAATTTATCTCCTGCTGAGTGTCCATGTATTTGTTGTAGTCACCGCTGAGGACGTAATAAACGACCTCAAAGACGAGACTGAAGTCACCGTAAGATGAGAAGTGGGCCCTGTCATAGGTCGTATTATTTACATTATCAATGGCATTCCTGATTATTCCGGGGACAGCCTTTAACTGTTCTGTGGTCGTTTGGTATGTGACGCCGAGCTTGAAGACTATCCTGCGTTTCTCCATTCTTTTGTAATTACGGATACGTGAGTTGGTAAGGTCTGTATTGGAGAAGACCAGCTGTTCCCCTCCGAGGCTTCTGATCCGGGTCGACTTGATCCCTACATGTTCAACGGTTCCCATATATTCGCCTATAATAATAAAGTCGCCTATCTCAAACGGGCGGTCAAAGAATATTGTGAAGTAGCTGAAGAGGTCACCCAGCACGGTCTGTGCCGCAAGCGCAACAGCTATGCCGCCTATTCCGAGGCCTGCTACAACAGCTGATATCTCAAAACCGAGATTGTCCAGGAGGAATGTGATGCCTACTCCCCAGATCACTGTCTTTATGACGGTAATGATGCCCTTAAGGCTTCGCTGCCTGTTCTCATCAATCTCCCTTCTTACCCAGTAGCGCTCAAGGGAGTAGTTTATAAGAGCCACCAGAAGCCGCATGCCTAAGAAGGTAAGAAGTATGATGCCTGAAACATTAATTATCTTTACTGCAAAAGGCGTCAGGGTCAGGCTTTCAGCAGACAGGTAGAGCACACCGAAGTAGAGTAGCGGTATCAGCTTTCCCTCGATCATGCGTATCAGGAAATCATCAACAGTAGTGTGTGTCTTTTCTGACCAGCTCTTGAGCCTGTTAAGGATGATGCTCTTCAAGATATGGATCATTAGAATGCCTGCAAGGAATACCCCGGCAAATATCAGGTAATCCTGAAGGCTGTTCTGAAGGAATGTCCTGTTTAATAAATCGTTAATCATGCTTATGCTCCTGTATGAAAAGTATTAAAATTAAAGTAGATTCTGTAAACCATAGTATCAAGCCCGGATATTCTTGTCAAATAAGATGTATTAAAGGAGCTGTAACTTGTTATTTAAATGAAAAATCATTTACATTATGAGTATGGCAATACTTGATATAATAAAGTATCCTGACAAGGTTTTGATGCTGAAGACCGCCCCTGTAGAGGAGTTCAACAATGAGCTTCAGAGCCTTATCGATGACATGATAGAGACCATGTATGCCGCTCCAGGCGTGGGACTGGCAGCAAATCAGGTCGGGGTCTCCAGTCAGATACTTATAATTGATGCCAGCACTGAGGATGAGAAGGTCCCTCTGATCACCCTTATTAACCCTGTACAGACCTGTTCTGAAGGAGAGGCCGAGATCGAGGAGGGGTGTCTGAGCCTGCCCGGTTATTACACTATTGTGAAAAGGGCCGAAAGGGTTGTTGTCAAGGGGCTGGACAGAGACGGTGAAGAGATAGAGGTTGAGGGTGACGGGCTTCTCTCAAGAGCGCTTCAGCATGAAATGGACCACCTTAACGGCACGATGCTCATAGACAGGATAGGACGTATTAAAAAAGAGTTCTTCAAAAAACGTTTCTTAAAGGAGCAGAAGAGGCAGAAGGTAGGCCTTTAAGGGTGATCATTTGAGAGTTGTTTTTTTCGGCACTCCCGGTTTTGCCGTTCCGGCACTTAAAGCACTTATAAGCTCCGGGCATGAGATATCTGCTGTTGTGACCCAGCCTGACAGGCCTCATGGCAGGGGCAGGCATGTATCCTTCTCACCTGTGAAGTCAGAGTCCATGGAAGCAGGGCTTGATGTAATTCAGCCTGAGAGGGTCAACGACGCTGGTTTTATTGAGGAGTTAAGATCATTATCCGCTGATATCATAGTAACCGCTGCTTATGGCCAGATACTGCCTTCTGAAATAATCGATATGCCTGATAAAGGGTGTATAAATATCCATCCGTCACTCCTTCCCAAATACAGGGGTGCGTCGCCGGTCAATCAGGCCATTATAGACGGGGAGGTTGAGACAGGCGTAACTACGATGCTGATGGATGAGGGCATGGATACAGGCGATATCCTTCTTCAGAAAAGTATCGGTATATTGCCTGATGAAACAGCCGGCGGTCTTTCAGGCAGGCTTTCAGAAGCTGGGGCAGGTCTTATGCTGGAGACCTTGGAAGAGCTGGAGAAAGGGGGTATCGTTCCCCGTCCCCAGAATGGTGATGCATCTTTTGCACCTCTGCGTAAGAAGAGTGACGGGCTTATTCAGTGGGCAAGGACCGCAAGAGAGCTTTATGACTTTACAAGGGGGATGAACCCATGGCCCTGTGCCCACACATTTCTGGGTAGTGATATGATAAAGATATTGAGAACGGAAGCAGTTGACGGCGATGGTGAGGCAGGGACCGTGATCAGAGTAGACAAGAAGGCGCTGGTTGCAGGCACAGGCAGCGGCCTTCTATCCATACTAGAGGTGCAGCCCCCGGGCAAGCGCGCCATGGATATAAGGTCTTTTTTGCAGGGCCGAAAAATTCAGGAAGGTACGAGGTTTTATGACAAACCTGTGGAGTAGCTGGTTCTTCTTTAAGATAGGCTTTCCTCTGATCGTAATATGGGGATGGCTCTTCAGGGTGAAGAAGAGCAGGCTTCAGGGTATATTGATAGATATAAATAACTCTCTTGTCAGGAAGGCCAGGAAGAAGCCTGTGAAGAGACTCCTGCTGCTGCTTCCCCACTGTATACAGCAGAGCGAGTGCAAGGTCAGGATAACCTTTGATGTCAATAATTGTGAGCGCTGCGGCAAATGTCCGATATGTGATTTCATAAAGGTTGCAGAAGAGAATGGGCTTAATCTTTCTGTTGCTACGGGCGGAGGCATTGCAAGGAGAACGGTTGATAATACAAAGCCGGATGCTGTTGTTGCTGTTGCATGCGAGCGTGACCTTATAAGCGGCATTCGGGACATATACCCGGTCCCAACGCTTGGAGTGCTTAATGAGAGGCCTTTCGGCCCGTGCTTCAATACAAGTGTCAATATTGACATGGTGAAGAGCGCAATTGCATTTTTTGCCGGATAGTATCTGAGGTCTTTTAAATACAGCAAGCCCTGCAGAGCTGCTGACCTTGTGCAGGGTTCAGGCCCTGATCTGAAAAACGAGCTTCCCGGCCATAATATTGCAATGTTTCCTTATTTATTTTAATCTTATCTATGTTTAAAAATATCACCAGACTTCTCCTGTATTTCACCGGTTTTGTGCTTCTTTCACTAGTGGCGCTCTTCCTGGTCTACAAGCTCATAAATTTCAACAAGATAGTAGCCCCGTCTCTTAAGGGAAAGAGCTATATAGAGGCTGCGGAACTTGTTGAAAATAAAGGGCTGTCGCTTGAGGTGGAGAATAAAGTGTTTGATGTTGATGTGCCGAAGGAATTTATAATTAAGCAGGATGTTGCAGCCGGTCAAAAGGTGAGGGCTGGAACCGTTATAAAGGTATCTGTCAGTAAGGGGGTGGAGGTCTTCTCAATGCCTTCTTTTGAGGGGCAGCTTTTTGATGATGCCAAGCTCACTCTGATCAATCTCGGTATCAAGGTAGACAAGGTCACTAAGGTCCACTCCGACAGGGTAAAGAGGGGGAGAATAATTGCCCAGAGGCCCCTGCCCGGAAATGTCCGAAGCAACAAGGCTAACTTTCTTATAAGTATGGGCCCGTACAAGGTCGCATATAAATGTCCTTCTTTTGTAAGCATGTCTGTTGATGATTCAAAAAAACTCGCCTCAATGCTCGGCATCAAGCTTCTTGAGCAGGAAGAAGGTGATGTCGTAATATATCAGAAGCCTGAAGCGGGTGTGATACTTAAGCGCGGGGATACTGTTGAGGTTACGCTAGGCCACGTGGGCGGGCTGTGGTTCTAATTACAAAAGTTAAGAGTTAAGAGTTATAAATTCAGGAAATACATTTACTCATAAAGGGAGGTTTCATGATAAAGATAGCGCCGTCAATATTATCAGCAGATTTTGCAAGGCTTGGTGAGGAGATAAAGGCTGCTGAAGAAGCAGGGGCTGACCTTATTCATATTGATGTAATGGACGGGCACTTTGTCCCTAACATCACGATAGGGCCTCTTATTGTTGAGGCGGTAAAGAGGAGCACCTCTCTTCCCCTTGACGTACACCTTATGATCGAGGACCCGGACAAGTATATAGATGAATTTGCAGGGGCAGGGGCAGACATAATTACTGTTCACGCAGAGGCCTCCTTACACCTGCACAGAAGCATACAGAAGATAAAGGAATGTAATGTTAAGGCAGCTGTCTCGCTCAATCCGTCCACTACCCTGCATGAGCTTGAATTTATCATGCCTGACCTGGATATGGTGCTGCTTATGTCGGTCAATCCGGGATTTGGAGGGCAGAAGTTCATACCTGAAGTTCTGTCAAAGCTCAAGATGCTCAAGGAGTTAATTCTTGACAGGAAGAGCGGTGCTGAGATCGAGGTTGACGGCGGAGTGACTGTTGATAATGTCGCAGAGGTGCATAAGGCCGGCGCTGATATAGTTGTAATGGGAAGCGCTTTTTATAACTCCGGTGATTATCCGGGTGTTGTAAAGGCTGTGCATGAGAACTGCGGGTAAAGGCCGTAACGCGTGATGTGTAATGCGTAACGGGTAACAGAGAAGCACATTAAGACCTATTGTCATTCCGGACTTGTTCCGGAATCTCGTATTTTTAGTCTCTGCATAACGAAGAGATTCCGGTATAAAACCGGAATGACAACTTACAATAATTAATTATGAATAATAACAATTTTATACAGGCGGAAAAGTACCGGAAGTCATCGCAATATGCCAGGGCGATAGCCTCCTACAGGAAGGCCCTTACTGCGTTCAATAAAACTTCTGATATTACGGGCATTCTCAACTGTACAATAGCCATTGCGGACACATTCAGGGCTAAAGGGGACTTTGCTGATGCAAAGGCCTATTACGAAGATGCGGTAAATATTGCAGATGCACTTGATGATAGGGCATCAGAGGCGGATTCCCTTGCAGGGCTTGGCCTGACACTAAGGGCTCTTGGTGACTGGCAGGAGGCTATGCGCTTAATTGACAGAGCAGGGAAGATATACGCCTCTTTTAATGACAGAAGGGGTGAGGCCTTTTCTGTCTGGGCAAGGGCCGGAACCTATAGGATAAAGGGTGATGTAGTTAAGGCTGTTGACACCTTCAATGATGCGCTTCTACGATTCAGAAGGCTGAAGGATAAGTCAGGGGTTGCATATTCTTACTGCGGGCTTGGCGGTTCTTCAAGGGTCGCACGCAGGTTTAAGGAGACAGAAAGATACTACAGGCTTGCAAATAAAAACTTTAATAAACTCGGCGACCGTTTCGGACTTGCATATTCCTACTGCGGGCTTGGCAATGCGCAGAGGATGTTCGGCAACTACAAAGAGGCGCTCTCTTATTTTAAGAAGGCAGGTGTTCTCTACAACAAGATCGGTGACCGGGTCAGTTATGCTTATACACTCTGGAGCGTTGGCGTAACGAATATCATTCTGGAAAATTTCAAGGAAGCGGAAAAGAGCTTCAAGATATCAGATGACTTCTTTGTAGAGACTCAGGATCCCAGAGGCAGAATATACTGCATGCTCGGCTTTGCAGAACTTGACCATTTTCAAGGCAGGAAGAAGAAGGCAGAGGCAACAGCCTTGAGGGCGCTTAAGCTTGCTGAAAAATATAGATTCAAATTGGAGACTGGATACGCCAAAAAGCTTTACAAGTCAGTGAAAAACGGCACGGGATTGCCATTGAATCTTCCATAATAAGGCTTCTTGATATAAAGCATTTTATCTGTTAATCTAAATGAAATTTTAACAATGAATTCCCCTGAAACCCTTAGTGAAAAGGAAGAAGTATCACAGGCTGGACTGCTTAACAGGGTCATAGCCAAGACGATAGATATTATTATCGTTGTTGCGCTGTTTGAGATAATACCTGTTGCCGGTTATTTTGCGGGGTTGGTCTACCTTATGATAGCCGACGGTCTGAATGGCGGCAAGAGCATCGGCAAATGGCTTATAGGCCTTAAGGTCACTCTGCAGGATACTGATTTTCCTTCAGCGTGCGGGTTTAAAGAGTCGATTATAAGGAATGTGCTATTTATTTCAGCATATCTCTTCTTTGGCCTCTTCAAGGGAATACCATTGTTGGGCTGGATTCTGTCATTTGCCGTAATAGCGGTGGTAGTGATCTTTGAAGGATTGACGATGTTCGGCAGCAGTGACGGCAGCCGTTTCGGTGATGAGATCGCCAAAACTCATGTAATTAAAGAAAAATAGGGAGATATAGATGTTTCAGCAGATTCTAGGATGGTTTTCCACTGATCTTGCAGTTGATCTCGGTACTGCAAATACGCTCGTATTTGTTAAGGGTAAGGGGGTAGTAAGTAACGAACCCTCTGTGGTAGCAGTCATGACAAAGAGCGATAGAGTTATTGCTGTAGGTTTAGAGGCCCAGAAGATGCTCGGCAGGACACCTGCGGATATAACTGCCATGAGGCCTTTGAAGGACGGTGTTATTGCCGACTTTGACAAGACAGGCGAGATGCTCAAGTACTTCATCAGGAAGGTCCATAATAGAAAGAGCTTTATCTCTCCAAGGATAGTGATCGGCGTACCGTCAGGCATTACGCAGGTTGAACAGAGAGCTGTCAAAGATGCTGCACAGGCATCAGGCGCAAGGGAGATATATCTTATAGAGGAGCCGATGGCAGCAGCTCTTGGTGTCGGCCTTCCCATAGGTGAGCCCTCTGGAAACATGATCGTGGATATAGGAGGGGGTACAACTGATGTTGCGGTTATCTCTCTTCATGGTGTTGTATACAGCAAGGCAGTTAAGGTCGGCGGAGACAAGATGGACGAGGCGATCGTCAGCTATATTAAAAGCAAGGCCAGGATTCTCATCGGCGACAGGACTGCTGAGGTAATCAAGAGGAAGATAGGTTCTGCTCATAAGACTGATGAAGAGAGCAGGACTATGGAAGTAAAAGGGCGTGACCTTGTTTCAGGTATACCAAAGACCGTAACTATCAATGAGGATGAGATAAGGGAAGCGATCAATGAGTCTGTCATGGTGATCATTAATACTATAAAGGTAGCGCTTGAAAACACTCCTCCTGAACTGGCATCTGATATCGTTGACAGAGGCATTATGCTTGCCGGCGGCGGAGCGCTGTTAAGGGGTCTGGACGTTCTTCTGAGAGAGGAGACCGGCCTTCCGGTCATTGTGGCCGATGACCCGCTGGCTGCGGTTGTTAACGGCGTAGGCATGGTGCTTGATGATCTGGATATCCTTGGCAGGGTTACTCTCTGATCTGCTATTAGAATGTGTTTAAAAAAAGATATATCTTTTCAATAGTCCTCATCCTTCTGGTCACAGCATTACTCTCCTATCAAAGCCTCACCGGTAAGAACCGTATCATAGATGCAGCCGCCTATCCCCTTAGTTATATAGAAGAGTGGATGTCAGATGTGACCCGGTCGGTCAGCGGCTTTTTTAACACCTATGTAATATTTACGGGCAAGGAACAGGAGATCAGAAGGCTCTCAGGTGAGGTGAAGAAGCTTGAAAAGGAGAAGCACCTCTTTATCGAGTCTGAACTTGAGAACATGAGGCTCAGGGAGATCCTGGGCCTGCAGGATAAGAGAAAGGACTTTTTCGGTGCAGCTGAGGTCTTTGCACGCGACCCCGGCAACCTTTTTCAGGTGCTCTGGATAGACAAGGGTCTGGATGACGGTGTTGTGAAGGATATGGTAGTGCTTACACCTTCAGGACTGGTCGGGAGGACACACAGGGTATTCAGCGGCAGGTCAAGCGTTATTCTGATAACCGACCTTAATTCCTCACTCTCAGTAAGGCTTCAGTCTTCAAGAGCCGAGGGTATTCTTGAAGGTAGGGGAAGCAATGTATGTCTGCTCAGGTACGTGCCGTCAGAGGTTGTTATCAAGACAGGAGAGAGGGTCATCTCATCAGGACTCGACGGTATCTTTCCTGAAGGGATATTGATAGGCTATGTCACGGACGTGATAAATGATGAAGGCGGGATCTTTCAGACCATTGAGGTAAGGCCGGCACAGGATACCTACAAGCTTGAGGAGGTGGCCCTTCTAGGGAGATGAAGCCGTTTCTCGTATATCTATCAGCAGTTTTATTGCTTGTTGCCGTTCAGTCGGTCTTCTTCCCCGGCGTAAGGCCCGACCTCGTACTTGTCATTGTATGTCTTTACAGCCTTAAATACGGCACGGTAAAAGGCGTGCCGTTTGGAGCGGCAGCAGGATTCGTTCTTGATTCGGCAAGCGGTTTTATCATAGGCCCTAATGTCATCTCCAAAATACTTGCAGTCTTTCTAATCAACTACATAAGGCGCAAGTTCTTCACCTGGAACTCAATTCTATGCGCGGTTGTCATATTGGGCATCACACTTGTTGACCTTTTGTGGGTATACTTTTTCATGAGGACATTCTCAAGACTGCTGCCGATGGGGCTCATATCTGACACAGCCATGATCCAGGCCGCTTATACATCAGCTGCTGCTTTTCTTCTTTACCATGTAGTCAGGCCGGAAGCAGGTGTTATGCATAATGGATAGAAGAATACGTTTCGCATCATATGTCGTCCTCTTCATCTTTGCCGCCTTTGTTCTTAAACTTTTCAATCTTCAGGTGATCAGGGGTGATGAGTACAGAAAGATCTCTGATAATAACAGGCTTAAGATAGTAAAGGTGTCTGCTCCAAGAGGTATCATTTATGACAGGAACGGCAGGGCATTTGTAAGGAATATCCCTTCATTTGATGTTTCTGTGATCAGGGAAGACCTTCCTGATGACAGTGATACCATTATGTCATTGAGCAGCCTGCTTGAGTTAGAACCTGCTGAGCTGAAGTCAAAGCTGAAGAGCTCGGCGGCCCGGGAGTTTGAACCGGTAAAGCTGAAGGGAGACCTGTCGCTTGCGCAGGTTGCAAAGGTTGTAGCAAGAAAGATAGAGTTCCCCGGGCTTCACGTGGATGTCGCAATGGGAAGAGAGTATACTCACAGTGAACTCGCAGGCCATGTGGTCGGCTACCTCAGCAAGATGAGCATGAGTCAGATGAAGGAGCCTGGATATTACGATCTGCCGCCTGAGTCACCTGTAGGGCAGTACGGCATTGAAAGGTTCTATGATACATCTTTGATGGGAAGAAGCGGTAAGGAGATAATTGAAGTTGATGCTATAGGCAGGGAGACAAGGGTCGTAGGGGTTGAACACCCGCTGAAAGGGAATGATATTCATCTAACGATAGATATCCCAGTACAGATGGAGGCAGAGAGGAACCTTAAAGGCAAGACAGGTTCCATAGTTGCGGTTATCCCTGATACAGGAGAGGTGCTGGCGCTGGCAAGCTCACCCGCTTTTGACCCGAACCTCTTCTCAGGAGGGATAAGCAGTGATGACTGGAGACAGCTCATAAACGACCCGAAGAAGCCTCTGCTTAACAGGGGGATACAGAGCAGATATCCTCCCGGTTCTACGTTTAAGATCGTTACTGCCCTTGCGGCGCTTGAGGAAGGAGTAATCACCCGGAATACGCGGTTTGAATGCAAGGGGCATATAGAGCTCGGAGGCAGAGAGTTCAGGTGCTGGAATGAAAAGGGGCATGGAAGGGTGAACCTTCACAGTGCAATTGCAGAATCCTGTGATGTCTTCTTCTACGAAGTTGCCAAGATGATAGATGTGGATATTATTGCTGAATATGCCGAAAGGTTTGGGCTGGGTACTGTTTCAGGCATAGACCTTGACGGAGAAGTTTCCGGACTTGTCCCTACATCCGGCTGGAAGAAACAAAAGAAGAATGAGAGGTGGTATCTTGGCGAGACGCTCAATACGGCTATAGGCCAGGGCTATCTCACAACAACTCCTGTCCAGATGGCCGTGCTGACTGCTGCAGTGGTCAATGGTGGCAGGCTGGTAAGGCCTTCTATACTGTTAAACGACCCGGCTCTGATACAGAGCGGGGATGAAGATATTTCTGTAAGCCCTGAGAACCTTGAGTTCATAAAGAAGGCGTTGGTCGATTCAGTAAAAGGTGTGAAGGGCACTGGAAAACGGGCATATTCTGATATAACAGAGATCGGCGGAAAGACAGGAACAGCCCAGGTAGTATCAAGGGAGACCATGGAGGATGACCTTCCTGCAAGGTTCATGGACCATGCATGGTTTATCGCCTTTGCTCCTGAAGAGAGTCCTGAGATAGCGGTGGCGGTCTTTATCGAGCATGGCGGCTCCGGTGGGTCGGTTGCAGCTCCGATAGCAAAGAATGTCATTGAGGCTTATTTTGAGAATAAATGATAAAGAACAGGCACAAAGTGAAAGACGATAACTGTCCTGAACACTAAATAGATAAAATGACTGTAAACGGTTATCCTGCTTTCACAGGGTATAAATAACAAATAACAAAACCCAAATATCAAATAAGCACCAATGACCGAATGTCAAAACAACAGAAGAAGAGGCTGGATGGAAGCAGCAGCAGTTCTTTTTTGGAATTTGTATTTTGTGATTTATTTGTAATTTGGTATTTGTCATTTGGAATTTAACAGAAGAGGCTATTAAAAGCCTTTACAAAACATGTAAACACTTTCGGTGACTATTTTAGATAGACGACATTAACTTTTTATGCTTGACAGGCGACTGATAATTAAATTTGACTGGAGTATTCTGCTGGCTATGCTTGCATTGTCTATCGTAGGTGTTCTTACGATCTACAGCGCAACCAGGCCGGTCTTTGATGCAGAGCAGAAGGCGTTCTACATAAGGCAGCTTTACTGGATAGGCCTCAGCACGGCCGCCTTTTTTCTTATAGCAAGTTTTGATTACAGGTGGCTGATCAAATACTCTTTTGTTATATATACTGCAGGTATCATCCTTCTTATACTTGTCTTTTTCATAGGGAGAAAGGGTATGGGTGCACAGAGATGGATACCTCTGGGATTTATATCTTTCCAGCCTTCAGAGTTTTTTAAGCTCTTTTTTATAATAGCCCTCTCCAGGTATCTTTCAGAGATGGGGGATAACTTGCAGCTTGGCCTGAAGGAGCTTGGGAAAATGACAGTCTTCCTGTTTCTTCCTCCCGCCCTCCTTATAGCAAAACAGCCAGACCTTGGAACAGCTTTGATCCTCTTTCTGATATTTGCCTCCATGGTCTTTGTCGCAGGCATACGGAGAAGGCTGCTTGTGATGGCGGTGATAATCGGCATGCTGTCGCTTCCATTTGTTGGTGATGTCATATGGGGAGGCCTGAAGGGATATCAGAAGCAGAGGATAGTTGCGTTTATGAACCCTGATGTAGACCCTCATGGCGTTGGTTACCACATTAAGCAGTCAAAGGTTACTATAGGTTCCGGAGGCTTTACAGGCAAGGGTTATATGAAGGGAACACAGGGCCCGCTCAGGTTTCTTCCTGAAAAGCACACGGACTTTATCTTTTCAATATTTGCCGAAGAGAGGGGTTTTGCAGGAGGAGTTCTTCTTTTCCTGCTGTATCTGTTTTTGATATTCCGGGGGTTTGATACCGCAAGAACCGCCCGTGACCTTGGGGGCAGCTATCTGGCGATAGGCATAACTTTCATGTTCACCTTTTATTTTGTTGTCAATATAGCAATGACGCTGGGGATGTCTCCGGTGGTAGGGGCACCGCTGCCGCTTATGAGTTACGGAGGCACTGCGCTTCTTTCTAATTTTTTGTCATTCGGGATACTTGAGAATATAAGGATGAGAAGGACGCCGCTTATTTACTAGCTGAATGCAGTCACGTCGAATCTTTATGTTAATAATTAAATGTCGTATAATCATTTAACTCCATCGTAATTTTGCACCCAACTTGATATGTTCGTTAAGGTCACAGAGTCTATAGGCAGGGCTGTGAAGGGGCCCATTGAAGAATTAGGTAAGCTGATCCTGCTGCTTATTTCTGTGCTTAAACAGACATTTAAACCTCCCTATGAGTTAAATAACATAACGAAGCAGATGGTGGAGATAGGTGTTAACTCACTTCCTGTTGTAATCATTGCAGCTGTCTTTACCGGAATGGTACTTGCGCTTCAGAGCTATACAGGGTTCAAGAGGTTCGGTGCGGAAGGCCTTGTAGGTTCTGTTGTTGCTCTCTCCATGACAAGGGAGCTTGGACCTGTTCTCTGCGCAATTATCGTTACAGGCAGGGCAGGAGCTTCCATGGCTGCTGAGCTGGGGACAATGAGGGTTACGGAGCAGATAGACGCACTTGAGGCGCTTGCTGTCAACCCGGTCAAATATCTTATAGTACCAAGGTTCCTTTCAGGATTAATAATGCTTCCGGCACTCGTTGTCGTTACTGATATCGTTGGTATTATAGGCGGTTATTTTGTAACTGTAACTATTCTTGGCGCCAGCTCAACGTCGTATATAAATGCGACCTGGGATTTTCTTGAGGCGCAGGACATTTATAACGGCCTTATCAAAGCCGCCTTTTTCGGCGCTGCCTTTGCTCTTATAAGCTGTTACAGAGGCTACTACACCAAAGGGGGGGCTGAGGGTGTCGGAAGAGCGACCATAGGTGCAGTGGTGATCTCATCAATGACCATACTTATTTCTGACTACTTTCTGTCGGCCTGGCTTTTCTGATGATAGAACTGAGGGGGATACATAAGTCATTCGGCAGCAATCATGTGCTCAAGGGTGTTGATCTCAAAGTGCAGAAGGGAGATAGTCTTGTTGTAATTGGCGGAAGCGGTTCGGGCAAGAGCGTTATATTGAAGCATATAATAGGGCTTCTGATGCCTGATGAGGGGCAGGTCTTTATAGATTCCGCAGATCTTTCGGGTCTTGATGAGGACGGCCTTTACAGTATCAGGAAGAGGTTCGGAATGCTCTTTCAGGCATCCGCCCTCTTTGACTCAATGAAGGTATGGGAGAATGTCGGTTTCGGGCTGATGAGACACTCAGGTCATTCCGAAGAGGAGATAAAGGAGATCGTATTGCAGAAGTTAAGGCTTGTCGGACTTGTCGGGGTGGAGAACCGCATGCCCTCAGAGCTGTCTGGCGGTATGAGGAAGAGGGTCGGGCTTGCAAGGGCGATAGCGATGGAGCCGGATATACTGCTTTATGATGAACCGACTACCGGCCTTGACCCTATAATGGCAGATGTCATTGATGAACTCATTGTTGAGATGAGGGAGCGGCTCAATATAACATCAATAGCAATAACACACGATATGAAGAGCGCTTATAAAATTGCAGATAGGATAGCCATGTTGTACAATGGGGTAATTATTTCTGAGGGTACGCCTGAGGAGATAAAGAATACATCTGATCCTGTGGTTAGGCAGTTTGTCGAAGGCAATGCCGAGGGTCCGATAACCCTTGAAGGAATAGCAAGATGAAAAGTCTGTCATCAGAACTCAAAGTCGGCATATTTGCAATTATAGTCCTCCTTATCCTTTCATTCATGACCATGAAGGTCGGGGTGCTCTCTTTTATGTGGGATAGTGGATACAGGCTTTATGTCGTTTTTGACAACATAAGCGGCCTTGATGAGAATTCACGGATAAGGATCGCGGGTGTTGACTCAGGCGTTGTGGAGAAGATAACTCTTAAAGAGGGCAGAGCTGAACTCACCCTTATGATAGATCCGGATAATAGGATATATGAGAATGCAACAGCCTCACTGAGGATGACAGGCCTGCTTGGCGACAAGTACCTTGCCCTTACCACAGGAACGTCGGACAGGCCCCTTCTTAAGGACGGTGATTTTATAAAAGAGATAGACCCAACAGCAGATATGGATGTGCTTGCAACTGAGCTTACATCTGCTGGCGAGAATGTCGGGGATCTTGCGGCGACGCTCGGGGAGATACTCAACCAGCCTGAGAGGGAGGCGATAGCTGAAACCATCCATAACCTGAAAGAGATATCAGAGGATCTGAAGAATATTCTTGCGGAGAACAGAAGGCCGCTGCATACAACCATATCCAATCTGGAGGAGTTTTCAAATACTCTTGGTGAGAAAGGCCCGGGCCTTATTGAGAGCCTTGAGAGGATAGCCTCCAAACTTGATGACAGCACTCCCGGGCTGGTTGAGGACCTGCAGCGCGTTGTCGGCGACCTTGAGGAGGTCATAGAGGAGAACCGTTATGCTCTGAAGGAGAGCGTTGATAATATGAGGGAGGCATCAACCTCGGTAAACAGGATAACCGGCAGACTTGAAAAGGGTGAGGGAACCATAGGGAAGCTGTTAAATGAGGAGGGACTGTATTCATCCTTGAACAAGGTTGCAGAGGGAGCAGGCAGGGCTGTTGATGTTGCTGACAGGCTCAGTACCTATATAGGTTTCAGGGCTGACTACAATGTTCAGAGGAATGACTGGCGGGGCTATTTTGACCTTACGCTTCAGCCCAGAGATGACCAGTACTATATCCTCGGAGTGGTGAAGGACCCCAACGGTTCGGTGGAGAAGACCGTCACGACGACAGACGGGATCAAGTCTACCAGAGAACAGGTCGAGAGCAAGTTCGAGTTCACAGCCCAATTTGCAAAACGGTTTGGTGACTTTGCTTTAAGGATAGGAATGATGGAGACGACCCTGGGGTTCGGTAGTGATTATTACTTTAATAATGGCCTGGGCAGGGTCCGGTTCGATCTATGGGACTTTAATGCTGATGAGGTCAAGGCAGAGACGGTGCATGCAAAATTAGGCATTGATTATAAACTCTTTAAATATGTTTTTATAAGCGGTGGCGTTGATAATTTCTTTAATGATGACCAGATAGGCGGATATATCGGCGGCGGCTTCATGTTTGAGGATGAGGACTTTAAGTATATTTTCGGTAAATCACCAACCCTTTCACTGCCGTAACCGGCACTCATTGTAACTCATACCTGCTTTAGTATTGCTATTCTCTGATATAACATATCTTTAGATTAAGGCAGTAAATAGGGTATACTATAAAGTTTCAAGTATATCTTAAGGGTATGGTGATATGAGAAAAATCATAAAAATCTTCATTGTCAGCTTTTTTCTGCTTTTATTCAGCTATAACTACTCCGCGGCTCAGGATGCTGCAGGAAATGATGCGGTTGAGCGCTTAAATAACAGGGTGCTCTCATATTTTCAGCCTTCAACCGGAAGGGTGACAGAGGTTGACGGTGATACGGTTCTCGTCAGCGTTGATGATAATAAGGGGCTTGTGAAAGGAACAAGGCTCACTGTATATAGGCAGGGCGATCCGTTCCACCATCCTGTGACTGGAGAGCTGATCGGCAGCACCGAGGATCTTACCGGGCTGGTTGAGGTAGGTGATGATATGAGCAACGGATCTTATAGAGTCTCTGTGATCAAAGGTGATATAAAGAGCGGAGATACAGTAAGGATAAGTTTATCAAAGGTTAAACTTGCCTTTTTTCAGGCTAGAGAAGCAGACTGGTCTGTCTCAGAGGATTTTTACAGATCATTGAAGGATACAGGCCGTTTTGATATAAAAGAGAAGTATACCCCTGATACCAGCCGTGAAGCACTCATCGGAATTTCCAAAGAGATCGGAGCGGAGATCATGCTCTTTCTCTCCACACCGCTTGTAGATAATAAAAAACAATTGAGAGTGGAGATGTTCTGGGTTGAAGACTCTAAGCAGCTCTCTGAGGTGACTGCAGAGATATCATCGGAATATATACATGAACTTACCCGGTTTGAGGATTTTATTGCAAAAAGCTTTGTGGACAAGGAGCCGTGGAGCACTTTCGAGTTTGATAAAGGCCGGCTTTTTGCGGTTGGCGATATTAACGGGGATGGGATGAAGGAGCTTGTCGTAAGCAACGGCAGCAGTATCAGTATCTATGACATGCAGAAGGAGATGCAGGAGATATGGACCGTTGAAAACGACCTGGGAGGGAGGCACCTTTCTATTGATCTGCTTGATCTTAACGGCAATGGAAGAGATGAGATATTCATCACTTCAATTATGGATGAGGATATTGCAAGCGATCTGATCGGTGAAGGCACTGGATCATCTACCGCTGATGATGGAACGATCAGTTCCTTTGTCATTGAGTATGACCCTGCGGAAGGATACAAAAAGATATCAGCCGACCTCCCGTTCTTTATGAGGGTTACTGCAGGTAAACTCCTTATGCAGAGGTTCACTGTGAGGGAGGTTCTTTCGACCCCTGTCTTTACAGGTAAATGGGAGGATGGCCAGTATAAGCAGGCGGCACAGCTTGAGCTTCCTAAAGGGGTGAACATATATGGTTTTGCGTATATTGACTGGAAGAAGGACGGTAACTTACATGTAATGTCGATAGATGATAAAGGCTTTCTTAATATGTATCGAAAAGGAGAGCTGGTATGGAGGAGCGAGGAGACATATGGAGTACCTGCCATATCCTTCAAAAAGCTGACACCTTCAATAATCAGTGATAAGAAAGAATGGCTAATAAGGGGAAGGCTAATAGTCGTAAATTCCGACAAAGGACAGCAGGTGATTATGGTCAAGAGAAATCAGCTGCTCTCCAAGGTTCCGCGCCTCGGTTCTTTCAGCGCGGAGATTTATACTCTGAAGTGGAACGGCAGTGTTATGGATGAAGAACTGATGCTCCGCGGGGTCTCCGGAACCGTATTCGACTACTGGGTTGAAGGCAGGAGGCTCTACCTGCTTGCAAAGTCAGGGCTCTTCGCATTTGCAAAAAAAGCCGTAAAGGGTGAATTTGCAAGGTCAAGTGTACTTTATTACTTTAATTTTGAAGAAAGATGAAGATAAAACACGTTGCAGTGATAATGGATGGGAACGGCCGCTGGGCAAAGCACAGGGGGCTCTCCCGTATTGAGGGGCACAGGGAAGGCATAAAGCGTGTAAACGATATTATTGATGAGTCGATAAATCAGAAGATAAAGGCTCTTACGCTTTATACATTTTCCATGGAGAACTGGAAGAGGCCCAAGGCTGAGGTTAACGCCCTGATGCGCTTCCTGCGCTCTTACCTCAAGAGTGAAATGGAGGGGCTGGCTAAAAAAAATATAGTATTCCGCGCAATAGGAAGCCTTGAGAAGCTGCCGACAGGCATACAGAAGCTGCTTAAGGATTTTGAAGATATAACAGAGGGCAACACCGGCCTTCAGCTTACAAGCGCCCTAAGCTACAGCGGCAGGGACGAGATAGTTACCGCAGTAAAAAAGATAATTTCTGAAGGTGTGGATCCTGATAAGGTAACCGAAAAAACTATAAGGAGACATCTTTACACTAACGGCCTTCCCGACCCTGACCTTATAATCCGCACCAGCGGAGAGTTGAGGCTCAGCAACTTCCTTGTATGGCAATCCGCATATTCGGAATTCTACTTTACTGAAACTCTCTGGCCTGACTTCACTAAAGATGAGTTCAGAACAGCTATTGCGGAGTACCAGACAAGAGAGAGAAGGTTCGGCGCATTGCCGGAGAAGTATTAAGAGATGCAGGATACAGTAAGAAAACCCTTTAACTTTAAGAGGCTTGTGGTGGCGGCTGTTGTGCTGCCCCTTCTTATATTATTTATTAAACTATCCCCGCATTACCCGCACTTTTTTCTGCTTCTTATGATAGTAATGCTAGTAGCATTACGGGAGTTTCATGCTATGTATGATGTGCCTCTCAGGTTAAGCCTGCCGGCTCTGGTACTTGGAGCGTTGCTCTTTTTTATCATGTGTGTATACCCATACTTTATATCTGATGCCATCTTCATATGTTTCGGGCTTCTTCTTCTTATAATGCTTTTTACAACAGCTTCTCCTTCAGGCGCAATGAAGGTTATAGGGCCCATAGGTGTGGGGTATTTTTACATACTTGGATTTATGGTCTTTCAGTGGATGCTCAGGAACGAGGCATCCGGTACGTATAATATTTTTCTTTTATACACCTCTGTCTGGCTTGCCGACAGCATGGCTTACTATGTAGGCTCCTACCTCGGCAGACACAAGCTGACCTCCATAAGTCCGAACAAGACATACGAAGGGGTTGCAGGAAGTATAATCGGCGGAGCTGCAGGATCACTGCTGATCACTTATCTTTATGGTTTTCAGGAGATGTCATTTAATCAGGCGCTGATAACCGGAGCGCTGCTCGGTGCGGTCACCGTAGCAGGCGATCTTGTCGAGTCGATCTTCAAGCGTGATGCAGGGGTAAAGGATTCGGGCAGTATCTTCCCCGGCCACGGAGGTATCCTTGACAAGCTTGACGGTGTCCTTTTTGCAGGGCCGGCACTCTATTTTATATTGAGGTGGATTTGAAAAACTTATCAATACTGGGCTCAACAGGCTCAATAGGCAAAAATACAGCTGAGGTAGTAAGGCGGTACCCTGAGCACTTTAAGGTATCAGGGCTTGCCGTCATGAAGAACATAGAGCTTCTTGAGGCACAGATAAAAGAGTTCAGGCCGGATGTTGCTGCCGTTTACGACGAGTCGGCTGCAGAGGCTCTCAGGAAGAAGAACCTTCCGGTTGAGGTTCTTGCCGGAGAAGAGGGAGTTATCGAGGTGGCCAGACTAAATGGGGTTGACATGGTCGTGGCTGCTATTGTCGGTTCAGCCGGTCTTCTTCCAACACTTGCTGCTGTACAGGCCGGCAAGGATATTGCGCTTGCCACAAAAGAGGCGCTTGTGATGGCAGGTGAGATCATAATGTCCGAGGTTTTAAGGATGGGAGTGAAGGTGATACCTGTTGACAGCGAACACAGCGCGGTCTTTCAGTGCCTGAGCGGCAGAGAGATGAGCGAGGTCCGCAGGATCATACTGACAGCCTCAGGCGGGGCGTTTTTGAACAGGAGCAGGGCAGACCTTGATAATGTAACACCTGAAGAGGCGCTCAAGCACCCTAACTGGGATATGGGACGGAAGATCACTATCGATTCTGCAACCCTGATGAACAAGGGGCTTGAGGTGATCGAGGCCTTCTGGCTCTTTGCGATGCCCCTTGAGAAGATAGGGGTGGTTGTTCATCCTCAGAGCATAGTGCATTCAATGGTTGAATTTGTTGACGGCAGCATCCTTGCGCAGATGTCGGTGCCTGACATGAAGGGCGCCATAAGTTATGCTGTCTCGTATCCTGACAGGCTTGAGGATATTGTGCCTGACCTTAACTTTGCAAAACTTGATGCGCTCACTTTTTCTGAACCTGACATGAACAAATATGAATCACTATCCCTTTCTTATGATGCCCTGAAGGCAGGGGGAACCATGCCTGCCGTGCTCAACACCTCAAACGAGGTGGCTGTGGATGCGTTCCTTAAAGGCAGGATCCCTTTTATGGGGATACCGCGCCTGGTGTCTGACACAATGGCGGCACATGAAGTAAAGGCATGTGACAGCATTGAAAATATCATCGCTGCTTCGGACTGGGCTAAAGAGAAGGCGATGCAGCTTATTAAAAACTGAAAACTACTGGAGAGATTGATTTATGACGATATTATGGGCAGTAATACTTTTTGGGCTTCTGATCTTTTTTCATGAGCTCGGGCATTTCCTTGTTGCAAAATTTGTCAACGTAAAGGTGCTGAAATTTTCTATCGGTTTCGGCCCCAGGATATTCGGCAAGCAGATAGGTGAGACAGAGTATGTGGTCTCTGCGTTTCCCCTTGGAGGGTATGTGAAGCCTCTTGGTGAGGATCCTGATGATGAGATACCCGAGGAGGACATCCCGAGGGCATTTAATAATCAGTCTGTCGGGAAGAGGGCAGCTATAGTAATAGCAGGGCCGATCTTTAACCTTGTGCTTGCATATATCATCTTTGTGCTCTTTTTAAGCTTTAACAATCCGGTTGTGATACCTGTTCTTACTGACCTTACAAACACCAACATAGAGGGGATCAGAAAAGACTCACCTGCCATGATAGCAGGTCTGCAGTCAGCTGACACTGTGCTTTCGGTCAACCAGGAGGAGATCAGCACCTGGATCGAGATGGATGAGGTTCTTCTTGACAGCCCGGGCAAAGAGGTCACACTGAAAGTGAGGAGAGGTGACAGAGTAATTGATGTTACCCTTATACCTGAACCTGTAGTGGTAAAGGACAAGAACGGGGTTGAGAAGACCTATGGTGATGCAGGGATATCAAGGCTTTCAACAAGGCTTGAGGGTATTGTTGACGGTTCGCCTGCCATGGAGGCGGGACTTATACAGGGAGATTCCGTTATATCTGTAAATGGTGAGCCTGTAGGTGACTGGGCAGGTATGGCAGAACTTATCTCCGGTAATCCCGGCAAGGAGATAATACTTGAGATAAACAGGGGCGATAAGACCATTGAGATCCGGGTCATGCCCGATGCCGGCGGCAAGATAGGTATATCCAAAGGCATGGGTTTTGATGTGATCCATACATCAAACAATATAATGCTTGCGCCGATAAAGGGCATTGAAGCGGTCTATGGCTGGTCTGCCCTGACGCTGGATGTGGCAGGAAGGCTTATAACCGGAAATATGTCGACTAAGATGCTTGGCGGCCCTATAGTAATTATTAATGAGGCCTCAAAGGCAGCCTCTACGGGTATGGCAGAATACTTTCTTCTTATAGCTGTTATAAGTATTAACCTTGCTATCATAAATCTCTTCCCTGTTCCTGTGCTCGACGGAGGGCACCTTGTATTTATGGGGATAGAGGCTGTAATGGGGAAACCCCTGAATGAAAAAGTGGTTGATATCCTCACAAGGATAGGATTTGGAATGCTCATGCTTCTGATAGCTTTTGTGCTGTACAATGACACCATGAAGATCATCGTTCCCTGGGTGCAGAAGCTGATAGGGTGAAAAAATAAGGCACAAAGGCACAAAGTTTAAAACAAGGCACAAAGTTAAGGAGTTTATTTATGAACGTTACTCAGAAATTAATTTCATCACATCTTGTGTCAGGTAAGATGGAGCCGGGAAGTGAGATAGCCATAAAAATTGACCAGACGCTGACGCAGGATGCTACAGGCACCATGGCATACCTTGAATTTGAGGCGATGGGTATCCCTCAGGTAAAGACAGAGCTGTCTGTAAGCTATGTTGACCATAACACGCTGCAGTCAGGATTTGAGAATGCCGATGACCACAGGTTTCTGCAGTCTATAGCAAGCAAGCATGGCCTTTATTTCTCAAAGCCCGGAAACGGCATATGCCACCATGTACATCTTGAGAGGTTTGCAAAGCCCGGAAAGACCCTTATAGGTTCTGACAGTCATACACCAAATGTAGGCGCTGTCGGTATGCTTGCGATCGGTGCAGGAGGACTGAGCGTTGCCCTGGCTATGGCAGGCGAACCATTCTGGCTTGTGATGCCGAAGGTCGTGCGTGTGAACCTTACAGGCAGGTTCCAGGCGGGTGTGACTGCAAAGGATATAATCCTTGAGGTCCTTAGGAACCTCACCGTCAAGGGCGGTGTAGGAAGGGTTATAGAATATACCGGTGATGCGCTGAAGCATCTGACGCTTCCTGAAAGAGCAACCATAACAAATATGGGTGCAGAGCTTGGGGCGACCACCTCTGTATTCCCTTCAGATGAGCAGACGCTTGCCTTCTTCAAGGCACAAAAGCGCGAAGATGATTGGAGCGAGCTTAAGGCAGACGATGACGCTGTTTATGATGAGGAGCTTGAGATAGACCTGAATAAGCTTGAGCCGCTTGCAGCAGCGCCCTCAAGCCCTGATAAGGTGCAGCCTGTCAGCGAGCTTTGTGATATATCTATTACCCAGGTCTGTATAGGTAGCTGTGTGAATTCATCATTGAATGATATCATCTCAGCCGCTGCGATACTGAAAGGAAAGAAGGTTCACCATCATGTAAGCCTTACACTGAGCCCGGGCTCGCGCCAGGTTCTTAAGATGATAACTGACAACGGGGCGCTTGCTGACCTCGTCTCAGCGGGTGCACGTGTGATCGAGTGCTCATGCGGCCCATGCATCGGAATGGGGCAGTCCCCGCCGACAGGCACGGTATCGCTCAGGACATTCAACCGTAACTTCCCCGGAAGGAGCGGGACAAAGAATGATAAGGTGTATCTCTGCAGCCCGCTCACTGCGGCAGCTTCGGCTATCACCGGCAGGATAACCGACCCGCGTGAGTTCGTCAAAGAGGCCGCGCTTGTCACTATTCCTGAAGAATATGACATTGATGATTCAATGATATACCTCCCGTCTGACACACCTGATGAGGTCGAGATCATAAGGGGTCCGAATATACAGCCCTTTCCTGAAAAGGATGCGCTTGAGGCGTCTCTGAAGGCAAAGGTTGTTCTGAAGACAGGTGACAATATAACCACTGATGACATAATGCCGGCAGGGGCAAAGATACTGCCCTTAAGGTCAAATATACCGCGTATATCAGAATTTGTATTTATAAATGTTGATGAGACATTTGCAGAGAGAGCAAAGGCGCTTGGAAGCAGTATAGTCGTAGGAGGCTCAAATTACGGACAGGGCTCAAGCAGGGAACACGCTGCGCTTGCACCGATGTTCCTGGGGGTGAAGGTGGTCCTTGCAAAGTCATTTGCCCGTATACACAAGGACAACCTGGTCAATTTCGGCATACTCCCGCTTACGATCTCAGATGATATATATGACGCAATCAATGCGGATGATGAGCTGAGCTTCCCTGAAGTTGCAAAGGATATCAGGGAGTCGGCAGAGGTTGTAATGGTTAATGAGAAGTCCGGCAAAGAGTATAAAATTGAGCACCATCTTACCGAGAGGGAGCGTGATGCCATCCTTGCCGGCGGGACGCTTAACTTTATTAAGAAGAAGAAAACCAGCTAGTTAATAGTATAGAAAATATAAAAAGCACCCCTGAGTGATCAGGGGTGCTTTTTTAGTTTGTTTCTGGAATCCCCTCTTATCCAAGGAGGGGTAGGGGAGGTTTATGATAGTGCTTTTAATTATTAAGACAGGACTAAAGACACCCCACCTAGCCTCCCCTTGGTAAAGGGAGGAACCTAAGACACCCTTTTATTGTCGCTATCTTTATTCCGGCAGTTTGTATCCGTCGCCGGCATACTGTATATTTGCCTGATCCTCGGCCCTCGGCGGTGAAACTGCATGCACCCCGCCGCATTTGGGGCATTTGCCGACAAATGTCTTTAAAGTAAAAGCCTCTCCGCAGCCCTGACACTTTGTTTCAAGCCCGCCGTTGGGGAGATCCTGATCCCTGACCCCTCCGCCGTGTGCATTATAGACAAACTCCACTAATTCTTTCCCCTCAGCAAACGGCCCGCCTCCACCGCCTCCTTCGTTACATCCACATCCGCATCCTTCACCCATTATAAACCCTCCTATAAGCTTCTCAATGTTTATTCATTATTTCATCTAGTAGTTATTTATTATAACAGGAAACATAGATGACTTTAGTATGATATGTATCATATATAGTGCAACAGAGCCGCAGTGCCGCAGTGCAACAGAAGGAAGTGCCACAGTACAACAGAAGTAAGTGCAAAAGAGCCACAGTGCAAAAGTGCAACAAGTAAAAGATCTACAAGGATTTTGCAAAGCTCCAGAGAAGTCTTCCTACTTCCTCAATTTGAGCTTCAATATTTATGGAATCTTTTTTGTGATAACCGAGACGTTTTGAAAAATCGAAAAGATATTTCGTCTCTGCATGTGAAGCTTTTGCAATATTAATGAAATAGGACAATTCTTTTCTGCCTTTGCGTGCATAGCCTTCAACTATATTTGTAGGTATTGATAATGCTTACCTTCTAATTTGTGAAGTAATTCCAAATATCTCTGACCTTGGGAATGCCCCGGACAGTTTATATATTTGCATGGCAAGGGAATCAGCCTTCTGAAAAACTATTAAGTTCTTGTAATTAGACATGTTAAATAGTTCCTAAGAGCAATAGTGCAAAAGTTCAACATAATTAAACAGATACTAAGGAACTTGAATTTTCTAATAAAATGGCGTTTATTTCAAGATAAGGAATTAACCTGCTGTTCTTTTAGACTCCTGCTCTGTTGCTCTGTTGTACTATGGCACTGTTGTACTGTTGTTCTATGGCACTGTTGTACTGTTGTTCTATGGCTCTGTTGCCCTGTTGTCCTCTCATACTTATGAACTGTTGAACTGTTGAACTGTTGAACTGTTGCACTTTTGAACTTCTGTACTGTTGCTCTGCGGCCCTGCCG
>PJEL010000831.1_pt1 | contig 34580 bp, 32 predicted proteins | sample 1853271 | NCBI WGS metagenome assembly PJEL01 (sample SAMN08108733, study PRJNA415343) | Invertebrate metagenome, whole genome shotgun sequencing project. | host: Globobulimina | place: Sweden: Gullmar Fjord | collected 2015-08
TTTTTCTTTTTTTTTTTTGGCATCACTATCCCTTCTCAAGATAGCTATAGCCTGGATCCTCTTGAAGTCACAGTAAAGAGGAGAGGTTTATGAGGGTGAGCCTTCGACTATTGATTTTTCCTCAGTCAACATGATATACAAACTAAAAAATATTACTAGTGATGGCTATGACCCCAAAGATATCATCGTAGCAGACATTCCAGGTATGCAGGCGATAACGATTGAAGCTGGTGAAGATTATGACTTTGAGCTGGTAGCTACTCGTAACCAGATATTAGATAGTAGTCATATAAAAGTTCATTTGAACGAGGGTCGCTTAGCATTAATAGAGCTTACACAAGAACCTGATGAAAGATTTTACGTCGACGCTTATCTGTCTGGTGGAGAGATAGAAATTTCATCGTCAGACGCAGATCCCTTTGTTGTGACAAGTGTAAATTCAGGTTTAGATCGATTTGGTAGACAACGAGTCTCAAATCCAGAATTAATTTTTGAGAGTAGTAACATGAAGAAGTTTACCGTTACTCTATCGACTTTTTTACCATTTTTAGTTCAGGCACACACTTTTGAAGTCAGCACTAACCTATTAGATGGTACTTATGTTGGAGAGCCTAGTTTCTACCACACTGAAAATAGCGTTGAGGGAGGCTTAGGTATTCGTTTTATATACGAATTGGAAACCTGGGATATATTTGCTAGGTACGCAATGGGGAACTCAGACTTTCGTGATTCAAAAACATATGTAGGTGGTGTTCGTTATCGGGTTAATGGTCAACATTGGATTTCTGCTGAATACAAAGGCCTGTATGCAAAAGAACAGTATGAAGTAGATGATAGAGTATTAGACCCAAACCATCAAAATGCCATCACAAATGGTGAGTGGGGGACGTTTGCTATTGCTCGTTATCAATACAATTTAGAAAGTGAGGATTACCCATTTTACTTTGGTTTTGAAGTGGCGACTGATACGACTACAACGGCCTTGGTCGAAGATGATGCGTCTATTTTGGCAGGTTACAACAATGATAAATATTTCGCTGAAGCAAAAGTTGGAGAGGAATTAATGTGGCTCTCTTTAGGCTTAACATTTGAGTTGTAAATTTATTCAGGATAGATCAGATATAATTAATAGCGTGCAATGAATGAAAAGAGAATGATATGCCAGAGTTACCCGAAGTTGAAGTAAGCCGCATGGGGATCTCGCCTCATTTAGTTGGCGAGATGATTAAAACGCTTACCTTTCGTACCCCCAAGCTGCGCTGGGATATCCCTCAAGAACTTAAGCGATTAGAAGGGCAGGTGATTCGTTCTATCTCACGCCGTGCTAAGTATCTTTTGATTGAAACCAGTATGGGAACGGCCATTGTTCATCTTGGTATGTCTGGCTCACTGCGCGTATTAGATGCCGATTTTCCTGCAGCAAAGCACGATCACGTGGATCTCAAACTCACCAATGGCAAAGTATTGCGCTACAACGATCCGCGTCGTTTTGGTGCTTGGCTATGGTCGGCTCCTAATGAAGTCCATCCTGTGTTACTTGGGTCAGGTCCAGAACCATTAACTGATGACTTCAACACTGACTACATTGCTGAAAAAGCCGCAAAACGAAAAGTCGCTGTTAAACAGTTCATCATGGACAATAAAGTTGTGGTGGGCGTGGGAAACATCTATGCCAATGAAGCATTATTTTCTTCACGAATTCATCCACTTCGCCCTGCTAACAAGATAACTCAAGCTGAGTGGACCTTGTTAACTGAAGAAATCAAGCAAGTGCTTGCCACCGCGATTAAACAAGGCGGTACTACCCTAAAAGATTTCGCACAAGCGGATGGTAAGCCGGGGTATTTTGCTCAAGAGCTGCAAGTCTATGGGAAAGCCGGTGAAAAATGCCCTAATTGTGAAGAGCTAATCCAAGAGTTAAAAATAGGGCAGAGGAACACGTTCTTTTGTGAACACTGTCAAAGCTAGCTGTTTTGGAAAGGTCACTTTTTGATTAATGAGCCGAGTGTAGAACTCGGCTGTGGTAACATGCTCCGTTATATTTCAAACCACTTTATCCACAAACATATCATATGGATTTTGACCAAAGCTATCGTAAGTTAACTCGCACCCTCATAGTGTTTTTTTTTACTGGCATTGCACTCTTATCGCTTTCTCGTGCAATGTTCTACTTTCAGATCGTCGACTCTTCAGAACTGATAGGTATTGAGGCGGATGTCTGGCGCGCCTTTTGGGTTGGTTTTCGTTTTGATGCTAAAGTTGTTGCAATAGGTTTTGCACCACTGTTACTTGTTGGACTTATCCTTTCTAGTTTTTCTTATCTATATCAAAAATTCATCCGGTTTATACCTAGCTACAGCGCATTGATATTTTTTCTACTTTCAGCAATGTCTATTGCCAACTATTACTACTATGTCACTTATGGGACTTATATTGATGTCTTTGTTTTTGGTCTTGTAGATGACGATACAGAGGCCGTTCTTGAGAATGCTTGGGCAGACTATCCGATATTTCGCTCTTTTCTTACCGCTATCTTCGCCGGATTGTTAGGCTATTTGGGTTCAAGTAAATTAACCACCTATTTTAATGAGAAAAAGTGGGCTGGTCGTAGATGGTGGCAAGTTGTAGTGTCAGTCGTTATGGTCATTGGGGTCACGGTGGTGATAGCTCGTGGTTCTATCGGGACGCTACCTTTGAAGCGCTATCATGCAAATGTTTCACAATACGCACCTCTAAATAATATTACCCCGAATGCGTTTATGGCACTTGATTGGGCTAAGAGTGATTATAACAAACAGTCTAGGTTCGAACCCATTTCAGCGCAATTAGTAGAAGAACAAATGATGAAGGTGTTAGGGCAATCGACACCAGTATATACGACACCAGCCAATGATTATCTAGCTTCTCATCAACCCCATGTTGTAATGGCATTAATGGAAGGGCTTGGAAACAATGTTCTCGTGGAAGATGACGCGATAAGTAATGACTTGCTGGGATCTCTAAGACCACACTTTAAGGAAGACTTTATCTTTGAACGCTTTATGGCTGGGACATCAGCCACCATAGATAGCATTGTTATGATGTTATTTCATAGCGATGTACCAACGATAAGCCACTCCAGTGTACAACGAGTCGAGCTCCCAACTTCAGCTGTCTTGCCCTATAAAGAAGCCGGTTATGATGTCGTGTTTATATATGGTGGAAACAGCATGTGGCGCAACTTAGCGAACTACTTACCACGTCAAGGGTTTGATACGGTTTACGATGAAAACAGCATTATTAAGGCTTTTCCTGAAGCAAGAGAGGAAGCTGATACGTGGGGAGTGCCGGACGAATTCACGTTCAAGTTTGCGCGCAAGTTGCTAGATGAAGCTGACAAGCCGCTGATGATTTATATCATGACGGTGACTAACCATTCACCATTTAGAGTACCTTCAAGCTATAAACCGCAACCTGTCCAAGTAAGTAGTAGATTGAAAGACTTGCTAGGGCCAATGGAGGAGCAAGCAGAAGATTTACTTCAAGTTTATCAATATGCTAATGATTCACTGGGCAAATTTATTGATGGGGTCAAGTCATCTAGTTTAGGTAAGAAAACGGTGATTGCGGCTTCGGGAGATCATCGTGTTCGCTATCTAGCGACGGATACTATGGAAGAGTTCGGTCTTACGTTTGGTGTACCTTTCTATATGTATGTTCCGGCAGAGATTTTAGATAATACAGGTTACGAATATGATCAGAATCGAATTGGTTCACATCGAGATATCTATCCAACGCTATATCACTTTAGCTTATCGAACCAAGAATATACATCTTTAGGCGGGGAGAACATTTTATCCAAAGAAGGTGTGATTGATGTTGGCTACAACGCCTCTCGTACAATCACGAAAATGGGAGCATTTTCAAACTCTGATCCAAGCCAGTTATATCCTTGGTTTGATGATAAACAGTTAAATGAAGCAAGCTCTATTGAAAATCCAGATTTAACCTGGGCCCAAGAGTATCGCAAACTACAAAACTACTTCCTGCGCTATCAGGTCACTTCTGCCCAGGAATAACGATAATTGATAGCAGCTCTCAACCTGAGGGTTGATATCAATTAGACGTGTTTTTTACTGTGAAGCGCTTCGGCGATTATGTCTGGGACAAACTGCGTAACGTCTCCTCCATGAATGGCGACTTCTCGTACAATGGTAGATGAGATAAAAGAATGCTCTTCCGCAGGAGTAAGAAAGACACTTTCTAACCCCGGCATCAGTCTTCGGTACATATTCGTTAGACCGAACTCATATTCAAAGTCGACAGTGGTTCGTAATCCACGAATCAAAACATTCGCTTCCACTTCTTTTGCAAAGTCCACCATTAACCCGCTGAATCCTTGGGTGGTAACATTATCAAGGTGCTGAGTCACTTCTTTACAGAACTGAACGCGCTTTTCGAGAGTGAACATAGTGTTTTTACTAGGGCTCGCTGCGACAGCAATGATCACTTCATCGAACATCTTGGATGCTCGCTCAATCAGGTCAAGGTGTCCATTTGTGAGTGGATCAAAGGTACCTGGGTAAACTACACGTGATAGAGTTTTATTAGACACGATTTTTTCTCAAATAATTAATCTGTTGCAATGCTAACAAATACCCTCCTATTTCACTAATTTAGTCGGTATGATTGAGAGATAGAAATAGATGGTATGCACTGAAATGAAAAAAATTCTAGTTATTCGTAATGATAAGATTGGTGACTTTATGCTAGCTTGGCCAAGCTTTGCAATGCTGAAGTTATCGATGCCTCAATGTCGTATTACGGCTTTAGTTCCCCAATATACAGTCCAACTCGCTAAACTGTGCCCTTGGATTGATGATGTGATCGTTGATTACACAGCGAATGCAGACAAATCTCAAAAAAAAGCGTTAGTCGCTGAGATAAAATCTAGAAATTTTGATGCATCAATAAATCTATTCTCAACGACATACAATGCGCTTCTCGTCTGGAAAGCTGGAATAAAATATCGACTTGCCCCGGCAACCAAGTTCGCACAAGTATTTTATAACCGCCGAATAAAACAAAGGCGTTCTTTGTCTGAAAAAGCAGAATATCAATATAATCTAGATCTCATTAGAGCTTTTTTAAGTGATCAATCCATTCCAGTGGTTGAACCTCAAGCACCTTATTTATCTTTTCCTAAGGACGAATTGGCGCAACAGAAACAGAAGCTAACTAATTTGCTCCACCTTGATCAAAACAAACCGTGGTTATTTGTGCATGCAGGAACGGGAGGCTCGGCAAACAACCTTACGTTAGAACAGTATGCAACGATGCTGGTTGGATTAGATTATGGGCATGAACTTATTATTACCGCGGGGCCTGGAGAAGAAGAAAAAGCGCAACAGCTACTAGAACTCGTTAATAATGGTAATGGTAATGGTAATGGTAATGGTAATGGTGTGGTCTACTCGAAAAATGATGGGTTGATTGATTTCACTCGCTCGATAGCTTGCGCTAGTTTGTTTATTGCTGGTTCAACAGGACCATTGCATATTGCAGCTGCGATTGATGTTCCGACAGTAGGCTTTTTTCCAAGCAAACGTTCATCAACGCCACTTCGCTGGTTGCCATTGAACTCTGATGGGCGTCACTTAGCCTTTTGCCCACCGAAAGGCGGGGGTGCTGAGCAAGAAGCAGATATGAGCCGTATCAGTGTAGATACGACTCTAGAAAAGCTTAATCCTTGGGCTTATCAGTACTTGTCCTGATCCAAAGATCTGCGTATTTCACAAGGGTGGAGTGCGCTGATAACACTGAAAGTAAGAAGCCTTGCTTTCCGTCTAAAAAGCCCGCTTTAATAATATACATTTTCACAAAGCAGGCGATCGCATGCCCCATGCCTTCTAAAATACTGCTTTTCTTACCACGTTTTTCTCTTTGCTCTGCCCAAGCTTTAGCGTATCCCGCAGACTTAACTAAATAATGGTGCAAATCGTTATAGGTATAGTGAATAGCATCACCAGAAAGCTCTTTTACTTTCATGTCGGCATTAATTTCAACTTTCTCATGAACGAGTGAATCATCATATTGAGTCAGTTGCGTCGGGTATAAACGTACAACACGGTCTGGGTACCAACCACAATGACGAATGTAACGGCCAAACACCCAGCTTAATCGACAGATGTTATAGAGGGTATTCGGCTCATTTTCAGCAACTGCGGCTTGGATGCTGCTTTGTAATTCAGGAGTGATACGTTCATCGGCATCAAGCCACAGAACAAAGTCAGATTCAACATATTGTTGGGCGATTCGCCTTTGTGGACCAAATCCTGGCCAATCAATATTGGTATGGAACTGATCTGTATATTTACGAGCAACTTGTTCTGTTTCATCTGTGCTACCCGAATCGAGAATAACAATTTCATTCACCCAGTCGGCGACAGTTTTCAAACAAGCATCGAGGTTTTTTGCTTCATTTTTCACTATTAAAGCAACGGCTAATGTTGGTTTTGTTGAGCTTGGCATGATGTTATTTACCTTGTGTAATTTGTTCGAAAGATTGCACAACAGATGCGACAGAAATATCTGCCATAATATGGTCGCCTTTGACCCGAGTACTCCATGGTAACGCAGAGGTAGGTTTTTTATGCTGCTGTTCAACGTGTTTTTCGTAGACACTGACGACAGAGGATAAGTTGTTGTAGGGACCGGTTCTCAAAGGGTTACTATGCCCATATAAACCTATGACAGGCGTTCCTTGAGTTGTGGCAATATGAGCGGGCCCTGAATCGGGAGCAATAACAACAGCTGCTTCTTTTAGAATAGCCGTTAGTTGTTTTAACGAGGTTTTTCCAACAAGGTTTAGAGCTGGTTGAGTCATCTTTTCTGTGATCAATTTCGCTAAGGTTACCTCTCGTTCAGCCGGAGAGCCACAAATTGCGACCTGATAACCTTGAGATACAGCGTAGTCCGCAAATTTTGCATAGCGCTCTGGTAACCAGTTGCGCTCATCTTTACTTGCTGCTGGGCTAATGACAACTGTAGGGGTTGAACCTAGAGATTCTTTTGCAAACAGAGTGTCTCCTTCATTGATTGGTAAGCTCCACTCGGGCGCAGAATGCGGCACACCAAGATATTCAATAAAAGAGTAGAAGCTGTCGAGAACGTGTTGAGATTTGCTATCATTTATCTTTTTATTGGTGAATAGCCACTGAGCTTCTTTTGCTCGTTTAAAGTTAAAGCCGACCTTATACGTTGCGTTGATTCCTAGAGTGAGCAAGCTAGCTCTTAAGGCGAGTTGCATATGAACTAAAACATCAAATTTTCGACCAGATAGTTGCTTCCATACGGATTGCATTCCGGATAGCCCAGCCTTTTTATCAAATATGACCAGCTCGACGCCTTCTAGCCCTTCTAGCAGTTGAGCTTCAATTTTTCCGATAATCCAGGTGACCTTCGTTGTAGGCCATTGTTTTTGCAAAGCTTGTATAGCTGCTACCGCATGGCAAACGTCACCAATCGCTGACAAACGCAAAAAACAAACAGATTCAGGTGGTTGAGAAAAAAGGGGCATAAAAAACGCTCATAAACTTAATTGTCTAAGATTATGCAGACAGCGCCGATAAATGTAAAATAGTGCTCGTTTTATACTTACCAAATAGCAGATGACTCACATATGACGACAGAAAACCAAGGAAAACCAGGAAATACCGGCCTTAACCGGATCCTGAAAGCAACGGGTTATTCCATTCAGGGCTTAAAAGCTGCTTTCAAACATGAAGCTGCAATTCGGCAAGAATTGGTTTTGTTGTGCGCCGCGATCGTCTCGTTAGTTTGGTTAGATGTTAGCATGATAGAAGCAATTCTAATGCTGGGCGTTGTTGTGTTGGTTTTGATTATTGAGTTGGTTAATTCTGCGATAGAAGCGGTTGTCGATCGGGTTGGCGTTGAACATCATGAGCTCAGTGGTAGGGCGAAAGATATTGGTTCGGCTGCGGTATTAGTTGCATTGTTATTTGCCAGTTTCACTTGGGCTTTTATTCTGTTCAATCACTATTGGTAACAATGACTAATGATCAAAACTATCCAATCAAATAACTCTGTAATTTGGTTTGACGACCAACTATTAGAGCATCCGCCGGAGCAGATATTTGATATTAGATACTGGCAAGCTCAAAACCGTGTAATTGGCAGTGCAACCGGGCGTGGCACAACGTGGTTTGTTGATACTGGTCATCTTCCCGCAGCCTTTAGGCATTATCGACGTGGTGGGCTATTTGGAAAGGTAATTCAAGATAGCTACTGGTTTAGTGGTTGGGAAAAAACACGTAGCTTTATGGAAATGATGCTTCTTAGTGAGCTGATTGAAGCGGGTGTTAATGTACCGAAACCTATTGCGGCAAGAGCTGTCAAAAGTGGAACCACATATAAAGCGGACTTGTTAAGTGAAAAAGTTGCGGATGCGACAGACCTTGTTGATATTCTATCAGGTGAGTCTATCTCTGCTGACTTGTACCGAAAGGTTGGGTATCAAATCGCCATCATGCATCAGGCAGGAGTCAATCATACCGATTTAAATATTCATAACATACTCATTGATAAATGTGAGGATGTTTGGCTCATCGATTTTGATAAATGCGGTTACGGTAAAGGAAGTTATTGGAAACAATCAAACCTTGATCGCTTGAAGCGTTCTTTTGTAAAGGAACTCAACAAGCGTCAGATACATTGGCAAGAAGAGGATTTCAATATTCTTCTTGAGGGATACAATGGTTATTCAACGAAATAATCGCTTATAAAATTAGTTAGGATAGTAAATATGTCTTTGAAACAGAGGCTGCACGCACACGGGTGGTTTATTCTCGTCAATTCTCTCGTTGCCATGTTGGTTGCGTGTCGTTATTTCTCATTTTTGCCTGAATTTCCATCTGAGCCTTTAGCGATTATTTTCATTGTAGTGTCCATCTTTGGTCAGATGACATTGATTGCAGCTTTAGTTGGTCTTATCTCTTTACCTAGCCTGCTCTTACCAAAGAGCCCACGAAACCTCTTACAAGCAGTGATTGCTTCAATTGGTGTCGCGACACTCTTCATTGATACGATTGTTTTTGCGCAGTATCGTTTTCATATCAATGCAGTCGTTCTTGAGCTAGTGCTTTCAGGACAAATTGTCAGCTTCCCACTTATTACGTGGGTTATGGTGATTGGTGGTATCGCGTTGTTATTAGGATTCCAATGGGGTTTAATTCGTTGGTTAGAAAGTGGTGCACCAATACGTTCATACCGACTTGGGCGTAAGTTTACTTGTGTTACTTTCCTCGCTCTATTAGCAACACATAGTATCCATATCTGGTCCGCTGCTCATGCTTATCAGCCGGTTACTATGATTAAACGTTATCTACCACTTTTTTATCCAGCGACTTCAAATAGCATGATGAAAAAGTATGGTTGGATTGATGAAGAAGCCATAGCTCGACAAAAAGCATTAACATTAGATCGCAAGAGTGATCTTAATTATCCACTTTCTCCAATTAAGACACTAGATGTTGAAAAACCAGTAAATATCATGTTTTTGGTTGTTGACTCATGGAGATATGACACATTCAATGCTGATAATACTCCAGTAATGTGGAACTATGCGCAATCTGGTTTGGTATTTAACAACCATATTGCGACAGGTAATGCGACTCGTACTGGTATCTTTGGGTTGTTCTATGGTGTTCCGGGGACGTACTGGCACGGTTTCTTGGCAAATCAACAGAGCCCTGTTTTTATCGATCGCTTACAAGAGCTGAACTACGACTTGGGCATATTTACCGCAGCTCAGTTGAAGAAACCCGAGTTTGATCAAACTGTTTTTACTAATGTTAAGAACCTTCGCATTGGTTCAAAGGGTAATCGCCCTTCAGCCCTTGATGCGGATTTAACGAAAGATTGGCTTGAATGGTATGAAAACAGAGATCAATCGAAGCCTGCATTTTCATTCCTATTTTATGATGCACCACATGGTTATGACTTTCCTAAAGGCTTTGAACCTCGTTATGAGCCAATGCTGCAAGTAGTTAACTACTTGAAGTTGAATAATGAAACCAATCCTCAGCCATTCTTCAACCGCTATAAGACAAGCGTGCGCTATGTTGATACTGTTGCTGCACAGGTCTTGAACAAACTTAAGGAAACTGGCGACCTAGAGAATACAGTTGTAATTATTACGGGTGACCATGGCCAAGAATTGAATGATAACAAGCTGAATTTCTGGGGACACAACGGCAACTTTACCGATGCTCAAGTTAAGGTGCCGTTTGCTATTTTTGGACCTGGTATCAATAAATCAGATATCAAATGGTCTCCTGAAAACTTAACGAGTCACCAAGATGTTGTGCCAACGCTAATGAAGCACTATTTAGGTGTAACCAATGACATCAAAGACTACTCTGTAGGAGAAGACCTACTGAGTGACCACGTTGAAAGAGACTGGATCATCTCATCTAATTACAGTGGTTATGCGATCATCTCGGATGATCATATTCTAGAAGTTGGTGCTGGTGGTCAGTATCAATTTATGGATAAAACGAATCGTCAAGTCAAAGAGGAGCAGCCTAATTTTGCTCACCTTCAAGGTGCTCTAGAGCAGATAAGTCGATTTAGTAAGTAGCCAGTTAATTGGGGGTGAGGCACTAATTCACACCCCAATAACAAGATGAGCTTAAAACTAAAAACCTTAAGAAATAGAATCTCACGTCGATTGTGTCTCTAGTGAGATAAGGAAAATGAATGAAGTTACTTGTCACTGGTGGCGCGGGTTTTATTGGCTCTGCAGTTATCAGACATATCGTTGAAAATACATCTGACTCGGTAGTGAATGTCGATAAACTCACATATGCCGGTAATTTAGATTCTCTTGTTGATGTCGAATTTAGCGACCGTTACGTTTTCGAGCAAGTCGATATTTGCAACCGTGCTGAACTTGAACGTGTATTTGCTGAGCACAAGCCTGATGCCGTGATGCACCTGGCGGCAGAGTCTCATGTTGATCGCTCTATAGATGGTCCTGCGGCATTTATTGAGACTAATATTGTCGGGACTTACACTATACTTGAGGCGACAAAAGTCTATTGGTCTCAGTTAGCAGATGCTGAAAAACAAGCGTTTCGATTCCATCATATCTCAACAGATGAAGTTTATGGTGACCTAGAAGGCACTGATGACCTGTTTACCGAAACAACATCTTATGAGCCTTCTAGCCCGTATTCAGCTTCCAAAGCTTCTAGTGACCATCTTGTTCGCGCTTGGTTAAGAACCTATGGTTTACCGACAATCGTAACCAACTGTTCAAATAACTATGGTCCTTATCACTTCCCAGAGAAGTTAATACCGCTTATGATTTTAAATGCGCTCGATGGTAAACCGTTGCCAGTGTATGGCGATGGTATGCAAATTCGCGATTGGTTGTATGTAGAAGATCATGCTCGAGCGCTTTATAAAGTCGCCACTGAAGGTGAAGTTGGTGAAACATACAATATCGGTGGACATAACGAGAAAGCCAATATTGAAGTAGTGAAAATGATTTGTTCACTACTAGAAGAGCTTGTACCGAATAAGCCTGAAGGTGTGAACCAATATCAAGATTTGATTACTTATGTAACCGATCGTCCAGGGCACGATGTTCGTTACGCAATTGATGCATCTAAGATTGAGCGCGAGCTCGGTTGGACACCAAAAGAGAGCTTTGAGACGGGTATTCGTAAAACTGTTGAGTGGTACTTGAACAACAAATATTGGTGGAGCCGAGTATTAGACGGCTCGTACAGTCTGGAACGACTAGGGCAGGGTAGTTAATGAAAGGGATCATTTTAGCGGGTGGCTCAGGAACCCGCTTGTATCCATTAACACGTGGTGTATCTAAGCAACTGTTACCTGTTTACGATAAGCCGATGATTTATTACCCGCTGTCAGTACTCATGCTGGCTGGTATTCGCGATATTCTGATTATCACGACACCAGAAGATCAAGATGGCTTTAAACGTCTTCTTGGTGATGGTTCTGATTTTGGTGTCTCATTAGAGTTTGCAATTCAACCTTCTCCTGATGGATTGGCGCAAGCCTTTATTATTGGTGAAGCGTTTATCGGTGATGACTCAGTTTGTTTGGTGCTTGGTGATAATATTTTTTACGGACAAGGTTTTACTCCTATTCTGCAGAAAGCCGCTAGCCGCAATGTTGGTGCTACCGTATTTGGTTATCAGGTGAAGGATCCAGAGCGCTTTGGTGTTGTAGAGTTCGATGAATCGATGCAAGCAGTGTCAATTGAAGAAAAACCACAATATCCGAAGTCGAATTATGCTGTGACTGGCCTTTATTTCTATGACAACAATGTTGTTGAATTAGCGAAAAAAGTTCAACGCTTCCGAGCGTGGTGAGCTAGAAATTTCAACACTGAATCAAATGTATTTGGAGCAAGGTAACCTAAATGTTCAGCTATTAGGGCGAGGCTTTGCGTGGCTAGATACAGGGACTCACGCTAGTCTTCATGAGGCATCATCGTTTGTTCAAACTATTGAAAATGTGCAAGGATTGAAGGTTGCTTGTTTAGAAGAGATTGCTTGGCGTAATGGTTGGTTAACTGATAGTGAAGTGGTGAAGCTAGCCGCACCTATGTTAAAAAATGACTATGGGTCTTACCTAAATAACATGGTTGTGAGTGATTAAACTATTGGTCACTCTTGTAGAACCAAAGATTGGTTTCCGTTAATCGGAAACCAAATCTTGTATACAAATTCAAAGCGTGAATATTACTTGTTTGAGTGGCGACATTTAAGGTTGTACAGTTTCGTTGCTTTAGATATTGCTCGGCGACAGAGAGCAACTTCTTTCCTATTCCTTTTCCTTGATACTCAGAGCCAACACCAATCAAGCCGATTTGTGCGTAATCCGAGAACTCTTTAAGGGTTACGAAGCCGCATATCTTATCTTCTTCAGCAATCATCAAACAGCAATCATCAAATGTGCCGTATACCGCTTTAGTTAGCCACTCTTTATAAAACCTATCTCTATCTTGTGTCGCAAACCAAGGTGCTTTGAAGCGGCTGATCTGGTACATGTTATCAAGCATAGTTAAGAGTTTAGGTAACTGTTCTTGAGTAGCCATTTGAAAGTCTATTTCAGAATCATTTGAATGGATATCTTTGGTCAGCTGAACATCACCGTCACAATATACAAACCCATGATTTTGAAGCACTTCGATTTTTGTATGTTCTAAAGAACCAACGCGAGTCGTAATGAGGTCATAACTGTTTGCGGAAGCGAGTTGAGTCTTTTCAATACCCCACTGAACATCACCAATTTTTTTGCTAAAAAACTGAGAGTCCCATTCACGCAGTGAAAAGTGATATACGTTAGAGATGTTTGTTTTCATTATGATTAGGTTTATGCCAGCATAGTTAGATGCTGTTATAATAGCAGTTATTAATATCGTTTTTCACGAGTTATGCGTTGATAAACTCAACACCCATTATGAGTAGTATAATTATGATCCCTTTTAATAAGCCCCCTGTGACTGGTCAAGAGATTCAATATATACAGGAAGCTTTATCAGGAAGTAAGTTGTCAGGAGACGGTTACTTCGCAAAAAAATGCGAGCAGTGGTTTGTTGAAAAAACCGGTTGTGTAAAGTCTCTCTTAACGCCTTCATGTACTCATGCTCTAGAACTTGCTGCACTTCTCATTGATGTTCAGCCTGGTGATGAGATCATCATACCAAGCTATACCTTCGTGAGCACTGCCAATGCGTTTGCTCTACGTGGTGCAAAAATTGTATTTGTCGATATTCGCCCGGATACAATGAATATTGATGAAAACCTTATCGAGCAAGCCATTACGTCAAGAACTAAAGCGATTGTACCTGTTCATTACGCGGGTGTGGCGTGTGAAATGGATACGATCATGGCGATTGCAGACAAGCATTCACTCTATGTGATCGAAGATGCTGCCCAAGGTGTGATGTCCACTTACAAAGGAAGATCGCTAGGCTCGATTGGTCATTTAGCTGCGTATAGTTTTCATGAAACTAAAAACTATACCAGTGGGGGGGAAGGCGGTTTACTGCTTATTAATGATGAAAAGTTGGTAGAACGAGCAGAAATAATTCGTGAAAAAGGCACAAATAGAAGTCAGTTCTTTCGAGGTATGGTTGATAAATACACGTGGGTTGATATTGGGAGTAGCTTACTACCAAGTGAAATTCAATCGGCTTATCTTTGGGGACAACTTACATTAGCTGATGAAATAAACCAAAAGCGTTTGTCAGTCTGGAATAATTACTATAAGGCTTTGCAGCCTTTGGCAAATTCTGGGGTTATCGAGTTACCTCTGATTCCAGTAGATTGTGTACACAACGCACATATGTTTTACATTAAATTAAACGACTTAACTCAGCGTGAAACGTTAATTAATGAGCTCAGCCGTCACGGTATAATGGCAGTCTTTCATTATATACCGTTACATTCATCACCAGCAGGGGTAAAACTTGGAAGGTTTGATGGTCAAGATCAGTTCACAACCCAGGAAAGTGAAAGATTGCTGCGCTTACCACTGTTTTATTCTTTGACAGATGAAGAGCAAATACTGGTCTATCAAGAAATCATTAACATCCTATCGGAGTCAAAAAAGCAATGATGTTTAAAGACCAGAACGTATTTTTTATTACTAAGAGCGACCGCTTTTTCTATCTTTATGCTGACGCTCTGATTAATAAGGCCAGCATTGCACCTGAGTGCATTAAAGTTGTGGTTTTTGACTGTGTGGATAATGGAAGTATTGATAAAGTTCCGGGTGTTGATTACCTCAACTATGATGAGAAAACCTTAAGCTCGCTTGACGAGGCTCGAACCATTACGTTCATGTCTTTAAACCAAGTCAATTCAACGATGGTAAGAAACGTTATTGATTACTCGGCAGCCCTTCTGAAAAAAACGTATATATTCCTTACAGATGACGAAATTGATCGTTGGCATCGTAGTATCGATAAACACGGTAAAATTGTACCGTCGAAGAAGTTGGCGATTGCGAAAAATGATATATATGTCTCTGAGCGTATTATTAATTTTATTGGTCATGAAAAGACGTTTTATACGAGAGTTACAACGGCACTTGGGAGAACTGATATTGAGTTCATTAATGCTGGTGTGATTTTTGATACTTTATCTAGCCATATTATAACCCCCCTTAATGACGCGATATTAAAGAGTGAACTGTCGGCAGGAAAAGAGCAAAAAATCCTTATTGGAACAAAACAAAAATCATTTAATTTAAATGAAATTAAATCGATTTTGCTTTCACTTTGTCGATATAACGCAGGAGACAGTCACAAAATACTCCTTATGTGGCATAAGAAGCACAGGAAGCAGAGAATGTTACTTGACCTGTATATCACATGGTTGCGTCATATAAAAAGGCAAACGATAGATATCTCTTACGTTACTGCTTTGTCTCCTGTTGCATATACTAGCCTTATCTCGTCATGTTCACATATTGTACTCCAGCGCCGAGGTGGAGCGAGTACGGTTCGTTCTTATCTGAAATTAGGTAAAGGTATTATTTGTGTCCCAACAAACTCTGAGAATGAACTTGGATTTAAAGATGCATTAGGTCTAGATATCGTTAGTTTTGAATCTTCTGATGAATTAATTTTAGGAATGTTGAACTCACAGATAGATGTTCAATTGAATGCGGAAAAAACCATAGCGGAAGAAAAACGCTCGATAGATGTGTTAAGAAAACTTTATTTTTCATAATGGTTTTTAGCTAAAATGACTATTTAAATTTTGTCTATAGAATTAATAAGTGGATGATGTAATTATTATATCTACCTAGGATATATCGTTTTCCAATAATTCCGTTCCATTTCAGGATTGTTAATGACAGGGATTATATTCAATAGTTTGAATTAACTAACTTTTTATTTGTAAAATATATCGTTCAAGAGTTCGTCATATGTCGTCCGCATTGATTTTTTACTTGCACAAGAAGATGCGTCCAGATGCGTATCATGAACACCGTATTCTAATCACCGAACCCTAATAAGATCTAGGTCTCTACCCAAGGGGAAATTGATATTGCAATGCGATATCATGCAAAAGTGGTAAATCCTGATCGATCAGCATGAGATTTGTAAGATCACTTACGTGGTTTCTGCGGAAAGGATGGATTAAGCTTGTCGATGTACTTTACCACGCACGCATATTTTTGATTATTCTGAACAGTGAATTCAGGATTCACCCTAGATAAGTATTTGCGTAAAATGATCCAGCCCTGTTTAATTGTTTTTTTACAGGAACTGAGGTTTCGTCATTCGTAACCTTAGTTTAAAATCCTACTATGATTAACAAAAGTAGCCATATATGAATTCAATTCTGCCTCTCATCGGTCGTACCGATGCTTTGTTTACTCAGGACATTGGTCAGCATGAAGCTGAGCTATCTCGTATTGTTTCTGAATCCCGTTTCCTTGTACTTGGTGGCGCAGGCTCCATTGGCCAAGCTGTAACAAAAGAGATCTTTAAACGTAGCCCTAAGAAGTTGCATGTTGTTGATATCAGTGAAAACAATATGGTTGAAGTGGTACGAGATATTCGTAGTTCTTTTGGTTACATCAATGGTGACTTCCAAACATTTGCTCTAGATATTGGTTCGATTGAGTATGATGCGTTTATTAAAGCTGATGGACAATATGACTATGTATTGAACCTATCGGCACTTAAACATGTCCGTAGTGAAAAAGACCCGTATACACTAATGCGTATGATCGATGTGAATGTGTTTAATACTGACAAGACCATTCAACAGTCTATCGATGCAGGTGTGAAGAAGTACTTTTGCGTATCGACAGATAAAGCGGCAAATCCAGTGAATATGATGGGAGCATCAAAGCGTATTATGGAGATGTTCCTAATGCGTAAAAGTGAAGAGATGGCTATCTCGACAGCACGTTTTGCTAACGTGGCATTCTCTGATGGTTCCCTATTACACGGCTTTAACCAACGCCTATTGAAAAACCAACCTATCGTGGCGCCAAATGACATTAAACGCTACTTCGTCACGCCTCAAGAGTCTGGTGAGTTATGCTTAATGTCGTGTATTTTTGGTGAAAACAGAGACATCTTCTTCCCTAAACTTAGTGAAGCGCTTCACTTAATCTCATTTGCAGATATTGCTGTGAAGTACCTTGAGCAACGCGGTTACGAACCTCATCTTTGTGAAAGCGAAGATGAAGCCCGTGAGTTGGCGAAAACACTTCCATCACAAGGCAAGTGGCCTTGTTTGTTTACGTCTAGTGACACTACTGGTGAGAAAGACTTTGAAGAGTTTTTTACCGATAAAGAAACACTCGATATGGAGCGTTTTGCAAACCTAGGCATTATTAAAAACGACCCTTTGTATCAGCAAGAGTTACTGAATTTATTTGAAAGTACAATTGGTCAAATGAAATCAGATCGAGAGTGGAGCAAAGAGCAAATCGTCGAGCTATTCTTTACTATGATTCCTGACTTTGGACACAAAGAAACAGGCAAATATCTAGACAGTAAAATGTAGGAGAGAACATGAAACCTGCATCATTAGTTGAATTTGTTCGTGATACTTACCAAACCAATGAGTTTGTTCCTTTGCATGCGCCAACATTCAATGGCAACGAGAAAGCTTACGTCACAGAAACCATTGAGAGTACGTTTGTCTCAAGTGTTGGTAAATTTGTGGATCAGTTTGAATCGAAGATTGAAGCTTACACCGGAAGTGCTAAGGCGGTAGCTGCTGTCAATGGCACTGCAGCTCTACATGCAGCACTCTATATGGCGGGCGTACAACGCGGTGATTTGGTTGTTACACAAGCTTTGACCTTCGTTGCGACTTGCAATGCCCTGTATCACATGGGTGCAGAGCCAATTTTTGTTGATATATCTCCGGTAAGCTTAGGCTTGTGCCCTAAAGCGGTTGACCACTATCTAACACAACACGCTGAGTTGACTGAAAAAGGTTGTATCCATAGACAAACAAGACAACGCATTCGCGCTGTGGTTCCGATGCATACTTTCGGCCACCCTGTCGAACTCGATGAGTTAGTCGCCGTATGTTTAAAGTGGCAACTGGTCTTAGTGGAAGATGCAGCAGAAAGTTTGGGCTCTTTCTATAAAGGCCAACATACAGGTACATTCGGTGATTATGCTGCGATCAGCTTTAATGGCAATAAAGTTATTACAACCGGTGGCGGTGGTATGGTTTTGTGTAAAACTCAAGAGCAGGGTGCTCGTACTAAGCACGTGACCACGACAGCTAAGGTCCCACACCCTTTTGAGTTTTATCATGATGAGCCTGGCTTCAATTATCGAATGCCAAATTTGAATGCCGCATTGGGTTGTGCACAAATGGAAGTGCTCGAATCATACCTAGTTCAGAAGCGCCAATTGGCTGAACAATACCAACATTTTTTCTCCGGTTCAGAATTTACATTCGTGACAGAGCCAGAATACGCGACATCGAATTATTGGCTGAATGCGATTATTTGCCCAGACACAGCATCACGAGCACAAATTTTGGAAGAAACCAACTCTGCGGGTGTCATGACGCGTCCTATTTGGCAGTTGATGCATCGTCTTCCTATGTTCGAGAACGCATTGCGTGGTGACTTGACGCAGTCTGAGTTTATTGAAGCGCATTTGATCAACATTCCGAGTACACCCATTCAACTGTCTAAAGGCGCTTAATGGAAAGCAAGATTCAGAAAGTAGCGGTTTTTACCGGAACAAGAGCAGAGTATGGTCTGCTCTTTTGGCTTTTGAAAGATATTCAAAGTGATCCCGATTTAACACTGCAGCTTCTCGTTTCGGGGATGCACCTTTCGCCGGAGTTTGGGGAGACCTATCAGCAGATAGAAAAAGATGGATTTAAGATTGATGAAAAAATTGAAATCCTGCTTTCGTCTGATTCTGCCGTAGGTACAGCTAAAAGTATGGGCCTTGGTGTCCTTGGATTTTCGGACTCTTTAGCACGTCTACAGCCTGATGTATTGGTTATACTTGGCGATCGCTTTGAGGCATTAGCCGCTGCTCAAACGGCGATGATTTTGCGTATTCCTATTGTTCACTTGCATGGTGGTGAAATTACAGAAGGCGCATACGATGATGCGATTCGTCATGCAATTACCAAACTGAGCTACCTGCATGGTACGTCGACAGACGAATATCGTCAGCGCGTGATTCAATTGGGTGAGGCACCTGAGCGAGTAAGAAATGTCGGTGCAATAGGCCTTGACCACCTTAAACGTGCTGACTTCATGTCATTGGGCGAGTTGGGGGAATCTCTCAACTTTTCTTTGACTAAACCGTTTTTCTTGGTGACTTATCATCCGGTGACACTCGGCAATGAAGCACCTGAAGAGGCATTCCAAGCTTTATTGGATGCTTTAAACTGTTTCCCAGAGCATCAAGTTATCCTCACTTACCCAAATGCTGATGATGGTGGTCGTCGCATTATCCCAATGCTAGAAGCTTACGCCGCGAGCCAACCTGATCGCGTATTAGCAATTCCTTCGCTTGGGCAAGTGCGTTACCTCAGTGCAGTTAAATATGCAGCGGCTGTGATTGGCAACTCTTCTAGCGGTATTATTGAAGTACCGGCATTTGATGTCCCCACTGTTAATATTGGATCTCGCCAGAAAGGTCGCTTGGCAGCAAAAAGCGTGCTGCATTGTGAGTCGAACAGAGCTGATATTGAGCGAGCTATCAGATCTGCGAATGAACGTGAGTATAAGGATACTGCGGAAGAGATAGAGAATCCGTACGGACAAGGAAACACCAGTGAAAAAGTGATCGAGATGATCAAAACTCTGGATTTCAATCCATGCAAAACCTTCCACGATTTACCGAACTGAGAGCTATACATTTAGCTTTTAGTAACAAATAACGAAAGAGAGAGCGGTATGACTCTGATTATTGCCGAAGCAGGCGTAAACCATAATGGTGATGAAAAACTGGCATTTGAGCTTGTTGATGCAGCCTATCAAGCGGGTGCTGATATTGTAAAGTTTCAGACGTTTAAGGCAAAAAACCTTGTAACTGAAGACGCGAAACAGGCGGAATATCAGGTTGCCAACACGCAGAAACAAGAGTCGCAATTAGCTATGCTTAGTCGCTTAGAGCTCTCTTATGATGCTCACCATCAATTGGTTAAGCATTGTGAGCAACTCGGTATTGAGTTTTTATCAACCGCTTTTGATTCAGAAAGCCTAGATTTTTTAGTGAACGATCTAGGGTTAACTCGCTTGAAGTTGCCTTCTGGTGAACTTACTAATGCCCCTCTCGTACTAGAACATGCTCGAACAGGGTGTGATTTAATTGTCTCCACTGGTATGGCGACACTATCGGAAATCGAAATCGCGCTGGGTGTGATTGCATTTGGTTACACTGCTGGTGACAACGACATACCTTCTGTGCAGGCCTTCCAGGAAGCTTATGCCTCTGATAAAGGTCAACAAGCGCTTAAGAGTAAGGTCACAATCTTGCACTGCACGACTGAATACCCAGCACCAATGGAAGAGATTAACCTTAAAGCAATGGACACTTTAGGTCGTGCGTTTGACCTACCTGCAGGTTATTCAGATCACAGTCAAGGTATTACGATTCCTATTGCAGCTGTCGCTCGCGGTGCGGTGTTGATTGAAAAGCACTTTACGCTAGATAACAACATGGAAGGACCGGATCACAAAGCTTCTCTTGAACCTCAAGACTTAACGGCCATGGTCAGCGCAATTCGACAGGTCGAGTTGGCATTAGGAAGTCGCGTAAAAACACCAACGGTATCAGAAGTGAAAAACAAAGCGGTCGCAAGGAAAAGCCTGGTCGCTGCGCGTGATATTGCCGAAGGTGAGGAGTTTTCGTCAGAAAATATCACCATTAAGAGACCGGGTCATGGCATGTCACCTTATCGCTATTGGGATATGCTTGAACGCTCTTCTTCTAAAGCTTATCAAGCCGGAGAGCTGATCTTTGAATAATGCTGCTTCTATGTTGCCTATTGTGCTCATTGGAGGCGGAGGACATGCGAGCGTGCTTGCAGACATATTGCTTCGTCAAGGGCGTGAGATAGTTGCGGTGATTTGTCCTGATGATGTCTCCCAGCGTAGGGTTTTCTCGGGGATTAAGCAGTTTATCAAAGATAGCGACGTAGAACAGTTTTCTCCCAATGACGTTAGACTCGTGTTGGGTGTTGGCGCGATGCCTAAATCTAATTTTCGGGAAAAAATAGCGAGCTACTTCATTGAATTAGGCTATCGATTTGAAAACGTAATTGCTGAAACTGCATTTGTCTCTGAGTATGCAACTATAGAAAATGGTGTTCAAATTATGGAAGGAGCCGTTATACAAACCGGTGCGTTCATAGGGCAACATAGCATTATCAATACAAGTGTGCTTGTAGAGCATGACTGCCTGGTTGGCGCCTACAACCATCTTGCTCCTAAAGCGACTTTGTGTGGTCAAGTAGAAACCCAACATGGTTGTTATATAGGAGCGAATGCGACTGTGATACAAGGTATCACTTTAGGTGCGTTCTCAATTGTTGGAGCGGGCGCTATTTTAACGAAGCCCCTACCATCGCAAAGCATATGTTATCCTTTTAGAAGCATAATCAAGCCATATTAGCTTGCTGTAAATTACCAAGCATTCAAGAAATTAAAATTAGGTGTGCCATGAGTCATTGTTGGAATAACGTGCTAATTAAACCAGACAACACAATCCGAGACGCATTAGAAATCATTAATAACGAAGCGTTGCGAGTGGTGTTGGTTGTCGATGAACAACTGTCTTTATTGGGCGTTGTAACTGATGGGGATATTCGTCGAGGTTTGCTAAACAACCTGCCTTTGAGTGAATCTGTATCAAAGGTGATGAACACTAATCCAACGACGGCACTAGAAGGCTCTTCTCGAGAAGAGCTGATTGGTCTGATGGAAAGTCTCGACATTTTGTCGGTTCCATTACTTGACGTAAGTGGCAAAGTTATCGGCCTAGAGACTTTGCATGGTGCACTTCACCAGCCTAAACATCAGAACCCAGTGTTTATTATGGCAGGTGGATTTGGCACGCGTCTTAAACCGCTTACCGATACGTGTCCAAAGCCCATGCTGCATATTGGTAATAAGCCAATTTTAGAAACCGTGATCCGCAGTTTTATCAAAGCAGGTTTTGTTAACTTTTACATTTCGACTCACTACATGCCAGAACAAATCCAGCAACATTTTGGTGATGGCTCTGAGTTAGGTATCAATATTACTTATGTGTATGAGGAATCCCCTCTAGGCACAGGCGGTGCACTTGGTTTGTTGCCAGATAGTCTACCTAAAGACCTCCCATTGATTATGATGAATGGTGATGTCTTGACGAAAGTGGATTTTCAACGACTGTTAGAATTTCACACTGAGAACCAAGCTGACGCGACAATGTGTGTTCGTGAGTATGATTATCAGATTCCTTATGGGGTAATTAATGGTGAAGGCAATAAAATCACCAGCATGGTTGAAAAGCCAATTCAACGATTTTTTGTGAATGCTGGTATTTATGTGGTGTCACCTGAAGTGATTGCTTCGGTGCCTGAAAATCATCGAGTTGATATGCCGACACTGCTTGAAGTGCATATGAATGAGCGGGATAACATTTTAATGTTTCCTATTCATGAATATTGGCTGGACATTGGTCGCATGGATGATTTTAATCGCGCGCAAGCAGACATTCATACTCTAGGGTTGGACTAAGTTTTGAGAACAGTTGCAGTCATTGGATTGGGTAATATCGCTACCCGACATCGAAGAAATTTAAAGCTATTGTTTCCACACTGCAGACTACTGGCAATGTCGGCGAGTGGAAGGTTCCCAACAGCGCCTGTCTCTGATTGCGATGAAGTCGTCTCTAATATCGATGAGATCATTCGCTCAAGCGCCGAACTTGTCATTGTTGCATCCCCAGCCCCTTTTCACGCTGAGCATACTATTCCCTTGCTGAAGGCGGGCATTCCAACACTGATTGAAAAGCCAGTGACTACATGTGTTGAAGAGGCCAAGCGTTTAGAAGCTGTTGTTGAAAAAACGCAAACTCCGGTTACCGTGGGTTATTGCTTACGGTATTTGCCTTCAAGCCTTGAGGTAAAGGCATTGTTGGATAAAGGGGCAATTGGACGGATCTACAATGCGCGCATTGAGATAGGGCAGTACCTACCCGATTGGCGCCCAAGTAAAGACTATCGAAGCAGTGTATCCGCTAACGCAGAGCTCGGTGGTGGAGCATTGTTAGAGCTCAGCCATGAGTTAGATTATGCACAGTGGCTTCTTGGAAACTTAACGTTACAACACGCACATCTACGTTCTTCAGATGAACTAGGTTTGGAAGTAGAAGATTTAGTCGATATTGTCACAACCACCGAGAGTGGAGCATTGATCAATATCCATTTAGATTTCTTGCAACGTCAAGCTTATCGACGTTGTCGCTTTGTTGGTAGTGAAGGAACAATTGAATGGGACCTCATAAAAAATGAGGTTAAGCAGATCACTCATACAGTTGAAAATATTGTCTATAGCGACCCTGTTTGGGATAAAAACAAAATGTACCTCAATATGTTGCAAGACTTTATCAATATGACGAAAGGCAATAAGCATGATTGCATCGACCTACAACAAGCGACTAAAACTGTAGAGTTAATCGAAATTATTAAGCAGCATGCTAACACTCAAACCCAAGGCTAGATTTCCCATGAAAAACTATGCATTTATTTTTGTCCGTGGGGGCTCTAAAGGCTTACCTGGTAAGAATATTAAACCACTTGCTGGAAAACCTCTATTGCAATATTCGATTGAGACAGCTAGAGCCTGTGCATCGATTAGTGATGTTTTTGTTTCAACTGACGATAGCGAAATAGCTAAGGTCGCAGTGGATTGTGGTGCAACATTAATTGAACGCCCACCAGAACTGGCAACAGATACGAGCCCTGAATGGCTTTCATGGCGTCATGCGGTTGAGTGGGTACAAGCCAAGTATGGCGACTTTGCTCACTTTGTTAGCTTGCCAGCGACTAGCCCGTTACGTAGCGTTGAAGATGTAGAGTCGTCTATTCTACAACTGCAAAAAGATTATGCTGACATCTGTATTTCAGTCACTCCTGCAAGCCGTAGTCCATTTTTTAATATGGTAAAGAAAGATGAACAAGGCTTTGTTGAATTAGTTAATAGGCCAAACGGTGAGGTGGCGAGACGACAGGATGCGCCAGAAGTTTTCGATATCACGACCGTTGTTTACGCAACAACCCCCCGCTTTGTCTTGGATAATTACGGATTATTCAGCGGCAAGGTCACCAGTATCGAAGTGCCGAAGGAAAGAGCGGTAGATATCGATGATATTTATGATTTTAAGTTAGCTGAAGCTATTGTTATGGGTGAAGATCAATGAATGAACTGCTAAAGAGTAAGACGATATTGATTGCTGGTGCAGGAGGCTTATTAGGTTCTCGCTTGGTTCCAGCGGTACTTGCTCAGGGGGCAAAAGTGGTTGCTGCCGATATCAATATCGATGCGATGAAACAGCGCTTAGAAGGTGTGGGTGTTGAGCTTGATAATGATGATCTGTCTTTAATTGAGTTGGATGTGACAAGTGAGCACTCAGTTAAGGCTTTCTTCGAGGGCTGTAATACACCATTAGATGGCGCTGTAAACACAACCTACCCAAGAAATAAAGCGTACGGCAAGCACTTTTTTGACGTGAGTTTCGAGAGTTTCAATGACAACCTATCTCTACATTTAGGGAGTGCTTTTCTGTTTGTTCAGCAAGCAGCAGCTTATTTTAAACGTACTGAACATTCTCTATCACTGGTAAATATTTCATCGATATATGGTGTTGTTGCTCCGAAGTTTGATATCTATGACAATACTCCAATGACGATGCCCGTTGAGTATGCAGCTATTAAGTCAGCGATTCAGCATTTAAGCAAATACGCTGCAGCATATGTGAATGACAGCCGTTTTCGTATTAACTGTGTCAGCCCTGGCGGGATCTTTGATCATCAACCAGAAGCTTTTTTGGAGGCTTATAAGAGCAACACACATGGTGCAGGTATGCTGGATGTAGAGGAGATCGTTGGTTCTGTACTCTTCTTACTTTCTGAGCAGTCCCGTTATGTAACAGGGCAAAATATTGTCGTTGATGATGGGTTTAGTCTTTAACGACCAATAAAAAGGGCCACAGGCCCTTTTTTGCTGGTCGTTTTACTTGCTGGTCGTTTTTAACTGTTGTAAAAATTGTTCAGGAGTGTTCATGTATGGAATGTGGCTTTTGATTTTAGCGTCGTCCCAATTCCACCATTGCGTGTCTAATAGCCCTTCAATGATATCATCAGAAAAACGATGTTTAATTATCTTTGCAGGAACTCCACCAACAATAGCGTAAGGTGGCACATCTTTACTGACGACTGCCCCTGCAGCAATTACTGCGCCATCTCCAATAACAATTCCGGGTAAAAGAATTACATTAGCTCCCATCCATACGTCATTTCCAATAACGATTTTTTGGGTATTGGCTATGTGAGAAATAGATATATCTTCAGACACAAAGCCTGGTTTTTTGCTATATGTGAAAGTATTTGTCGATACCATGCTTAGGGGGTGATTCCCAGCGACAGTAACGTTGTCTGCTGAAATATTGCAGAACGCTCCGATAGATTCAATTAAGCGTGTTTGACTCCAAAATTGTTCATAGCCTGTAGAATACTTACCTACGGTAAAGCCAAAAAGTTTTTCTGAAATGTAACGATAACCTTCTTTGAACTTTCCGTGTTGGTCACGACACAGTTTTCTCCTCATGTAGTTGAGTTTGATAGCATGGTAAGGATTGAGCGTTTTTTTTCCCACTCGACGTTTGGCAAGTAGATGTCCATATTTATCTAAGGTTGCTCGTTCGTGTTGTGAAAGGTTGTAATCTGTCATAACGGCCTTACCTGCTAGGGTGTCTTTGGAGGGGGACTTTTTCTTAATGATAACTTACTGCATGCTATCGAGTCTCGCTTATATTTTTAGCGGATGATAAAATGTGAGCACTTTCAAGTTCAAATTAAAGTAATATTTGCTACTGGCTGTTTGGTGTTGAGAGTGCCAATCTCATGTACTATTCCTTGTCGAATAGTCGCCCATACTTATAGGGCTATGAACATAGATGTGTAGTTGGTTTAAATGCTTTCAATACAACGATTGTATTATTGTTTCTAATAAAGTCCTATATATCGCCATACGCCTAACCTAGTGTTAAAATCACGCTTTAACTACATTCCATATCGAGATTTCTAAAATGAATACTAAAGAGTCAGTAAAAGAACTTATTGCCAAGGTCCTAAACGTGTCAGTTGACGTTATTGATGACGAATTGGCAGTCGGTGATATTCCTGAGTGGGACTCTCTTGCTCACATGCGCATCATTGCTGCATTGGAATCAGATCTAGGCGTAGTGTTAGATATTGAACAGACGTTAGATATTGAAGATGTAGAAGACATTGTTGACGCAGTTTTAAATAACGAGTAACTCTTTATGTCGGTAGTCGAAACAATACTAGCTCACGCAGCATCTCGTCCTCAACATATAGCTCTCTATGAGAAAAGCACTGCTGTTACCTACACACAGCTCGCTGAGACTATCAAACGCACTGCTTCTAAATTAATGAGAGACGTAGAACCAGGAGATGCTGTACTTGTTACTGCATCTAACAGCTACGCTTTCGTGGCTGTTTATTTTGCGATCCATTATATTGGTGCAAAAGTGGTTAACCTCGCTGCCGACATAGATGAAAGTTATAAGCAGTTCATCGATAGTAAGGTTAATCCGAGCTTATCGATTGAAGATTGCCAAGCCTATATTGCTGATGTTAATGACCAAATGATAGAGTTAGAAGTCATTAGTAACGTTTCTTCAGGCATCGCTGATCTTATGTTTACAAGTGGTACCACTGGTGAACCTAAAGGTGTCGCTTTAAGTCATCAGCAGTTGCTCACGGCAACTCAGCATATTGTAGATGAAGTGCGAAATACATCTGACGATATAGAGCTTCTATTAATGCCTCTTAGCCATTCTTTTGGAATGGGGCGTATGCGTACCACTCTTTTTTCCGGTGGTACATTAGTTCTGGGCTACCCACTTCAGCGCTTGAAAAGTGTTTTTAAGGCGATCGAGGAGCATAGGGTAACAGGTTTGGGGCTAGTTCCCTCAGCTTGGGCATTTATTACAACAATGTCTAAAAATCGTATCACTAAGTATGCATCCCAACTAAACTATATTGAGTTTGGGAGTGCACACTTGTCTCCTGAAGATAAGAAACTCTTGACGCAATGGTTCCCATCGACCCACATCGTTATGCATTATGGTTTGACAGAAATTTCTCGCGCGGTATTCACCCATTTCCATACCGACAACTTAGATGCAGTGGGCCATGTTTCTCGAGGCGCTGAATTCGTTATTCTTGGTGAGGATGGACAGCTCTTACCTGAGGGTGAAATTGGCGAAATTGCATTTAAGGCACCATGGATGCTAACAGAGTACTATCAGAATCATGACTTAACCTCTGCAGCATTTGCTAACGGTTATTTTCGAACCGGTGATTTAGGTAAGCATGAAGGCGAGTACTTATTCTTAACAGGACGGCTTAAAGAGATCATCAATGTAGGGGGTAAGAAAGTAAGCCCTTACCAAATTGAAGAAGTGCTGAATTCTGATGACGGTGTGATAGAGTCGGCCTGTGTTCCACATGCAGACCCTAGTATGGGAGAGGTAGTTCAAGCGTTTATCGTTGTTGAACCTTCGATTAGTGATGAAATCCATACTCTAGAAATGCGACTAAGGGCGAGTGTTGCGCAACGACTCCCTGTCCATATGCGTCCAGAAAAATACCAAGTAATTGATGAGTTACCAAAAACATCCACAGGTAAAATTCAACGTTTACACCTGACTAAAATGTAAGAGAGCTTCATGTTAAAACTTCGATTTCCTTTGCCCGTATTTCGTAATGCTCATGAAATTGCGAACGGAAAGAACGCAAGAATGGCACTCAAAGGCCTTGTGGCAAATCGTGTCGCATTAATAATCAGTCCATCATTTCGCAAGTCAAAGTTTTTTGAGCAAGTTATTCGCTTAGTCAATGCGACAAGCGTTCGTGTTATTGAGAAGTCTTGGAAGGGCGAACCGACGGTAGATGAACTGTCAAGTGTCGTTGGTGAACTTGAGTCATTTCAACCTGATTATATTGTAGCCCTTGGTGGTGGTTCCATTATCGATGGTGCAAAGCTAGCGTGGCTGTTTTATGAATGTCCAACAATTGATCCTGATATTTTATTCCGACCATTTGCAATACCACCATTACGTGGACGAGCAAAATTTGCAGCTATTCCGACTACAGTAGGGGCAGGGTCAGAAGTGTCGTCTGCGGCTGTGATGTTAGACAGAACTACTCAAAGTAAAAAGGCAGTCGTCACTCACGACTTCCTTCCAGATTTAGTGATTTTGGACCCTGAACTTGTGTCTGAAGTGCCATTAAGTATTTTAAGAACAACTGTCGCAGATGCTCTCTCACATGCAATTGAAGGCTATGTTTCTAAAATTCCTCACCCATTAATGGAGACATTTGCTGAGCAAGCCGTATCGATTGTTTATCGTTATCAGTCACAGCTCGCGCAAGATGAATGGCATGTCGATATGCTCTCTGAATTGCAACATGCAGCAATGCTCGCGGGCTGGGTTCAAAATCATTGCGTCGTGGGTCTTTCACATGCTATCGCTCATCAATTAGGTCACTTTAATATCGGGCATGGCTTAGCAAACGGGCTCTTGATGCCAGCTGTTATTGAATTCAATTATCAAAAACAGTTGACTGCACAAAAATATGAACAATTGATTAAGAACGCTGGTCTACCGAGTAAGCAGGCTCTTCTTGACCTGTTTGAAGGCTTAACTATGGGGCAAGGTGTTTCTTTGAAATTATCGGATGTACAGCTAGACAGTATTGCAAAGAATGCATTGCTGGACCCTGCAGCTGCGACAAACCCAGTCGCTTTCGTTGAAGATGACGTTAAAGAGATAGTGAAGAAATGCCTATAAAGAATGAAAGCTTAACGAGCGTATTGGATGCGCGCCCTTTCGAGTTATCTGAAGCGCAAAAGCAACCATTGTTCAAACAGAATTTGCTTGAAGAACTAGTACATCACTATAACAACAATGAAATGTACCGTAAGTTCTGCTTGAAAAATGGGTTCAACCCGACGCAGTTCAGTGGGAGCTTGGAAGAAATACCAGCGATTCCAGTACACATCTTTAAAGCTTTAGGCCATAAGTTAGCGTCTGTCAGCGAAACGGCGATCAAGACCAAGCTTCAATCTTCAGCAACAAGTGGCGTACCCAGCACTGTTCTTCTTGATAAAGTCACTGCTCGTCGTCAAACGAGAGCAATGGCTCGAGTGATGCAAGAAGTTTTAGGGCCGAAGAGACGTCCATTTTGTATCATGGATATTGACCCAACTAGCCCAAATGCAAGTAACTTAGGTGCTCGTATTGCAGCCGTCAAAGGTTATTTGAACTTTGCGTCATCTTCCCATTATTTCATTGATGCATCTAGCCCTTCATCACCACTAGAGTTCTTGGAGCAACAATTTGTTGATCATTTAAATGAACTGGACAGTGATGAGCCTCTTGTGATTTTTGGTTTTACTTTCGTTCTATATCATACGGTTTTCAAGAGCCTAAAAGAAAAGGGGGTCTATTTTAAGCTTCCCGAAGGTTCGCAAGTCATCCACATTGGTGGCTGGAAAAAATTGGAGTCTGAAAAGGTAGACAAGAAAACGTTTAATCAAGATATCGCACAAGTACTGGGCATTCCTCCTGATAATGTTGTTGATATTTATGGTTTTACAGAGCAAATGGGATTGAATTACCCAGATTGTAAGGCGGGCTGGAAACACGTGCACGCTTACTCTGACGTTATCATTCGAGATGAAGCGGATCTATCGCCTAGCCCTAATGGTGTGGTGGGATTATTGGAGTTTGTAAGTCCATTACAGCACTCTTACCCTGGCAACGTTGTGTTGACGGATGACCTTGGTGTTGTAGAAGAGTCTGCGTGTGAGTGTGGTCAGGTTGGAAAGCGATTTAAGGTGATTGGTCGAGCTAAAAAAGCAGAAGTCCGTGGTTGTGGCGATGTGATGTCTGAAAAAGTCACTAAAAAGACAGCGTCTAAGCAATCTTTAGAGCAACCTGAGCACATGGTAGTGTATCACTCTCCAGTCGATTTGGATGAGTCTGATTCACCTTCTGAACAGTTGAGTGTCATTCTTTCACACCTTAAGTTGAAGCAGAAGTGGTTAGCGAAACAGCCTGCAGAAGCCATACTCGGTCTTTTCGATACAGCGCGTCAGACTTGGGCTGAGAATCCAGGATTAGATCCTTATCGTCATACTGGTCTTAATTTCTTAGCGGATTGGTGTGAACCGAATCGTCTACGCAGTTTACTTGATTCAGCGCTGCATGGGCAGCGAGGCTTCCTCGACAACTTTATGCCTCGCAAAGACATTAGTCACAGTTCACTTAAAGCTATGCCAAGGGGTATTGTTTCTCACTGGTTATCCGGTAATGTGCCGCTGCTTGGTATGTTTGCCCTAGTGCAAAGCATTTTGAGCAAGAATGCCAATGTTCTTAAAGTATCGGCAGATGAATCCCAAGCGCTTCCGATGCTGTTGAATACTTTCAAAGGCATCAGCTATACCACGCCTGGAGGTTATACAATTCACGGTGATGATCTATTAGAAACATTAGCTGTGGTGTACTTTGACCGTCATCAAAATAAGATAGCAGAGCGATTTTCAGCTAGTGCCGATGTTCGTATTGCTTGGGGCGGACGAGAAGCAATAGAAGCGGTTAGTGTTTTACCGAAAAAGTATAATAGCCAAGATATACTTTTTGGCCCTAAGCTCTCGATGATGGTTATTGGCAATGAAGCTCTAGACTCAGAGAAAGCCATTCGAAAATTAATAAGACGAGCAGCAACGGACTCAAGTGTATTTGATCAGTTTGCATGCGCTTCGCCTCACACTATTTTTGTTGAAAAAGGTGGCGAGATATCACCGAAAGAATTTGCAGAAAAGTTAGCGGCAGCCATGGACAAAGCTCTTGTTCGTTTACCAACACAAGTACCAGATATTGGGCAGGCAAATAAGATACGCTCAAAAATTGCTGAATACGGCTTTATTGGTGAATCTTGGAATGATCGTCATCTGCGTTGGACTGTATTGTTTGATGAAGGCACTGACTTGGTTGAGCCGACATATCAGCGAGTGATCACCGTTAAAGCTGTCGATAACATATTTGATGTTATCGATAGTGTGCATGAAGACATTCAAACGGTGGGCCTGGCTATGCATGGTGAGAAGAAACTACAGTTTGCCAACGAAATATTAATGCAAGGTGCAATGAGATGCCCTGATATTGGGTATATGACGCACTTTGATTCACCTTGGGATGGACTGTTTGCGCTAGATCGCCTAGTTCGTTGGGTATCACTTGGTGGCCCAGTTTAATTAAAACGAAAGCACTTTAGGTGCTTTCGTTGTTTTGGAAGATTGAAATGGCTAGATTTACATTTGAAATTTGTCAGCAAGATCAGGTTAGTGAACTTGTTAAATATATTGATGAATACTGGGCTAAAAATCACGTTCTTGTTACCTCTAGAGAGTTATTAGATTGGCAACATAAAAATGTGAATACAGGTAACTATAATTTTGTTATGGCCAGACATAATAAAAGTGGTGAGATATGTGGTGTGCTTGGTTTTATTCCGACGTCTCATTTTTCTGATGCTCTTGAGTCAGAGAAAGAAGTTTGGTTAGCTATTTGGAAAGTAAACGAAGGCCCTAAGTACATTGGTTTAGGTTTGGGGCTCCTCAACTTTTTAAAGCGAGAATTCGCGATAAAGAATATATGTTCAATTGGAATCAGCCAGATTGTTTTCCCTATGTATGAAACGCTAGGTTTTACTGTGGGAAAAATGAATCAAGTAGCATTAGTCAATAATACTCTTCCAGAATATCAAATAGCTAAGGTTCCGGAGCAATTAACGTTCTCTAGATGTCAGAAAAACGACCAGTATAAAGTGGTAGACATTGCGAAAGAGCAGGTTGTTTCTGTGTTGTCAGAGGATGGCTTATACCAACATAAATCACAGAAAGATGGACAGTATTTTGTTACTCGTTTCTTGAAGCACCCTAAGTTCGAGTATCGCTTTCTTGGGGTTTATAATAGAGACAAGTTAGAGAGTTTTCTTGTTGTTCGTTTAGTTGTTCATAATCAATCTAGCGCCTTGCGAGTGGTGGATATTCAAGGAGACTTGACTTCGATTGGTCGTGTGACGGCTCATTTATATGAGTTACTTGTTACGGAAGGGCATGAGTATTTAGATATCATGCAATATGGTATGGATGAAGGGAGCCTTTTCGATGCTGGTTTCGTGCCGGTCGACACTGATGGGGAATTAATTATTCCTGATTATTTTCAACCATTTGTACAAAAAAATATCCCTATTCATTTTGCACGCCAAAGCCAGGAAGACGAGCTGTCATTCGTGTTATTCAAAGGCGATGCAGATCAAGACCGCCCCAATATAATGTAGAGGAACAACATGTCTCAGCCAATAACCGTTGTTATGTACCACTATGTTCGTCGAATCGAAGAGTCACGATATCCAGAGATTAAAGGCTTAGAACTCGACCTTTTTGTTGAACAGTTAGAGTTCTTTTCAAAGCACTATAATGTTGTGACGATGGAACAGGTGTTATCCGCAAAATACGACAACCAAACTTTGCCCGAGAAAGCTTTGTTGCTTACGTTTGATGATGCATATGCCGAACACTTTACACACGTTTACCCTATTTTGAAGAAAATGGGTATGCAGGGCTCATTTTATGTACCGGCAAAAACTGTACTCGAACACAAAGTATTAGATGTGAACAAAATTCACTTTATCTTGGCTTCAACCTCCAATATTCAACAGCTTGTAGATTCTCTTCAGATAGAAATTGAGTGCTATAAAAGCAATTACAACTTAAAGTCATTCGAAGAATATTACGCGGAGTTTGCGGTTGCGAATAGGTTTGATTGCCAGAATGTGATTTTTGTTAAGAGAATGCTGCAGCATGCATTGCCAGAGGAACTTAGAAATATTATTTCTGATAAGCTTTTTGCTGAGTATGTGGGTATGGATGAAACTGCGTTTTGTCGAGAACTGTACATGGACAAGTACCAACTTGAGCAATTAGTTCGCGACGGGATGCATGTTGGTTGCCATGGGTATGATCATTATTGGTGGAATAAATTGGATGAAAAATCCTTGGAGATTGAGCTCACTCGCTCTAAAGATTTTTTAGCCTCAATTGGTTGTGATATGAGGAACTGGACAGCATGTTACCCTTATGGCTCATCTAGCGACAGTGTGGTGTCTGAGCTTGAAAAGCAAGGGTGTAAGGTTGCATTTACCACAGAGGTGCGGGTTGCAGATTTAACGTGCGATGCTCCCCTTTTGTTACCTCGTCTAGATACCAATGATTTACCTAAAGATAAACAAGCTTCTATAAGTCATTGGTATGAAAGTGCTTAGTTAAGCCGTTAAGCAATCAATCAGTTAAGCATGCGCGCTTAAATATCAAAATTTTGAGCGCGTTTTTTAAAGTGATTGACGAGAAACGTAGCCATGTCGTTACCTATATGCGAATCATAGGTGTGCGCATCGATAGGGACTTCTTTGTAAAGCAGAGAAAGAGTGTATAACGCTGTAGATGTTACGCCTGTAATTGACGATATTTTGATATGCTTATTGGCTAGCTCCAGTTCGATAGGAGATTCACTTCTATGATAGGTAAGGTTAGGTAATGCCTTAACTGCACTTGTCACTTCTTCTGATTCGGTTCTATGCGGAAAATAGATCACAGGCACATTCTTCTTTGCAATAACCTGTTCTAATTTTGAAATATAAGCGCTAACACTTGGTTGGTTCTTATCTCCAATAGCACCCTCACCGATAAAAGCAATTGGTGCTATAGGGTCGTAGCAATTTGAAGCCCCTATGTTTTTTCTAATAGACTCGAGCGTATTGAGTTTTAGGGGGCACACTGGATTCTCAATATCGAAAATAGAGAACATCTCGAAGTTTTCAGCATAAGGTATCGTGCCAATTTTTTTGCACCCCTGAAGCTGAATCAAGAAATCTTGTAGAAAGCGTGTTCTGCTAAATATTTTTTTGTCTTTAATATATTTGAAGTATTCGTATAGATTGCCCATTCCATCATCAATGAATACCAGCTTCTTTGCGGGTAGATTTCTTTGGAACATACGAGTACGCCAAGATGTATATTCAGAGAAAAAGAAATGCTCAATCGATTCTCCATTTGCTAGCTTTTTCACTTCTTTAAGAATTCGTGGGATAACAAAAGTACGATTTGAGCGACCAACTTCAATGATATGATCCCATTTATTTTCGTCATACAGTTGAGCT
>PJEL010000832.1_pt1 | contig 34561 bp, 19 predicted proteins | sample 1853271 | NCBI WGS metagenome assembly PJEL01 (sample SAMN08108733, study PRJNA415343) | Invertebrate metagenome, whole genome shotgun sequencing project. | host: Globobulimina | place: Sweden: Gullmar Fjord | collected 2015-08
ACTTATATGGATTATATGTTCTATGGTGCCAAGGTCTTCAATCAGGATATTGGTTCATGGAATACATCATCAGTGACTTATATGGATTATATGTTCTATGGTGCCAAGGTCTTCAATCAGGATATTGGTTCATGGGATACATCATCAGTAACTTATATGTATGGGATGTTCAAAAATGCCAAAGCCTTCAATCAGGATCTATCAGCCTGGTGTGTCAAGGATATATCTTCACTGCCAACTGATTTTAATACTGGTGCAGGTTTTACAAACTTCACCTACCAAGAGCCAAAATGGGGCACTTGCTTATGATGATGAGCATCATATGTGTTCAATTTGAAACTGTTTTGATGCTATATTGAAGTTGAAATACATGGAGAGGTGGTTTCCACCTCGTTTCTCATGTCAAGGAGGAAACACGTCATGCTGCTTTTTTCTGAACTATGTGTGTGTTTTTACAATCCCATGTAATGCATTGTGTCTCGTTGTTATCATCAAGACTGTCACATCAATGCCAATCATGAATGAATGAATGAATGAACCAACCTTGTACATCTGTGTCGGATTGACCAATAGAAAAGTACACCCGGTACATGTGATCTTCACGACCATCTCAAGTTTGAACCTTGTCCCAAGCAAGCCATTCTGCAGTACCATGTGCTGTGTTGAGGATGCCACTTGTAGTACTTTTTGGGTCATTGCATTCGAGAATCTTAAACGAATGCCTTTCATAGCATCTAGATGCAGATCTGCAGGTTCCCTGATCGATCACAAAAGGCAGGACAGCGATTCTGCACTAATAGTCTGCCAGTGGCAGGTGATGGATACGGTTGTTCAAGGTATGATTATTTGCAGCATCTGATTGCTTGTCACCAGGAGAACAGTTGTAGCGGTGGTTGAGGGAACTCAGCTGGTATCAATGATAGTGTCTCGTTGCATTCGAATTGAATTCAATAGCACTTTAAAGTGCTGATAATTATCACAACGAAACAACGATATTGTTGCTTGAACCAACTATGAATTTCTTCCTCCTCATCCAGTGACGACTGTAGCTATTTATATTCCATGTAAATATAAAAATCTTATTCAATCGTAATAGTTGAATGAATACACAGAATGGCAACGTCAGCCGGTGAAGAACCGCAGTGGCATTTGAGACCAAAACATGCCGAAAATCCAGTTGTTTTTTTTGGTACGTACAAGGGTCTGTAGATCCTCAAAGACGGCGATCGAGTTATTATCTAGTAGCAATAATAATAACATGCAGATGTAAGTATCGGTGATGTTCCGGTTGGAAGAATTCAGATGGAACTCTTTGCTGATATCTGTCCCAAAACCTGTGAGAATTTTAGACAGCTTTGTACTGGAGAATTTAAGAAGAATGAACACCCTGTAGGATACAAAGATTGCATATTTCATAGAATCATCAAAGACTTTATGATTCAAGGAGGTGATTTTACAAAGCATGATGGTACTGGAGGCCAAAGTATTTATGGGACTTCTTTTGCTGATGAGAATTTCATAGGTAGGCATACTGGTCCTGGGTTATTGTCCATGGCGAATAGTGGGCCGAATTCAAATGGTAGTCAGTTTTTTATCACATGTGCAAAGACTGAATGGCTGGACGGGAAGCATGTTGTCTTTGGGCGTGTGATTGGAGATGGTATGCTCATTGTTAGAAAGCTCGAGGCTGTGGCTACATTTGGCCAGAATAATAAACCCAAAGTTCCTTGTATGATTACTCAATGTGGTGAAATGTAGCATGTATTACACGGCCATTTTCATTTGAATCTTTTTATGGGGTTTGTAATCCACTATTTCGAAATCATCAAAGGTGAAGTCATCAATGTCCTTCTTTGCTGGGTTAATCTTCAAAGTTGGCAAATGTCGTGGGAAATTCTTCAATTGTTCTTTCAAAGGATCAACATGGTTTGCATATACATGAGCATCTCCAAGCACGTGGACAAAGTCACCTGGAGCAAGGTCACAGACTTGTGCAATCATTCGAGTCAACAGGGCATATGATGCAATGTTGAATGGTACTCCAAGTCCCAAGTCACACGATCTTTGATACATCTGGCAGCTCAACTCACCTTGAGCAACATAGAATTGGCAAAACATGTGGCAAGGGGGCAGCGCCATCTCTGGGAGAGCTAGTGGATTCCAAGCTGTGAGAACAAGCCTTCTATCAGTTGGATTGGTCTTGATTTTATGAATGAGCTCGGCGAGTTGATCGACTCCCTTGCCCGAGTAATCCGCGTGCATATTCGTGTATTCGGCACCAAAGTGACGCCATTGAAAACCATAGACCGGCCCAAGATCCCCCTCTTCCCTATCAGTGAGGCCAATTGAATCAAGGTACTCGCGAGACCCGTTTCCATCCCAAATATGGATTCCTTGGTCTGCAAGTTCTGTTGCATTGGTACTTCCCTTGACAAACCAAAGTAATTCTTCCGCCAACCCTCTCCAAAACACGCGTTTCGTTGTGAGTAGGGGAAACGTGTGGCGCAAATTGAAGCGCATAGTCTTTCCAAATTTTGAAAACGTCCCCGTCCCTGTCCTGTCCCCCCGAAATATACCCTCATCGATAATGTCCTCAATCATGTCCAAATACTGAAATTCTTCGTGCTTTTTCGAAACCCCGACCGGAAGAGATGCAATTGCTTCCTCAGCAACAGCATCATTCTGTCCATCTACTCGTGTATAGCATAAGAATGAGTACCTGAAACCATGTGTTCCTTTGGCATCCCTCCTAGGAAATCCCGCATGCCACAGCTTGAACTTGCCATCATCAATCTTGGGCATGAATGTATCACAATCAACCACACCACCTTCCTTCTCCACCAGTGTAAGGTGAATGGCAGACAGGTTTGGAGATTCCATCGCCTGTTTATACACATCTCCTCCTCCAATAACAAACGTGTTTTCATACGAACCCGAGTTCTCTTTAATATATGTACATGCAGCTTCAAGAGACTCTGCCCATATCGTCGAGGAATCAACCACCTTGATGGCAGATACAGACCTACTCAACACAACATTCAGTCTTCCAGGCAAGGGTCGAAAGGCATCCGGGATAGACTCCCATGTCTTACGCCCCATGATTACAACATTACGTTTCGATTTGTCTCGAGTCTCTGACGTGAGATGCTTGAAGTATTTCAAATCTCCTGGAAGTTTCCAGGGAAGTGTTCCACCTACAACAGAAGGGAGACGTTAGGAAACACGACGTCGAGCGGTCGTCATATTTTCAATAATATCATTGTTACTAGTAGTTACTGATCAAACAAAGAACCACCGTACCTCGTCCAATACCACCATCAGGAGTAGCAGCAACGACAATTTGAAACAACGGAAGATCCGTCGTTACGTCGACTGTCATTCTGTATCAGTCGTTTTCTCCCGTATAATCAACGTGTAACTGTTTATAATATAATGTTAGTATAGTGAATACGAGCATGGTGGCGACAGCGTCATATATCAACAGGATGTGAATGCATTTTGTTCAAATTCGAATTTATATGTAGCATTTTTTTTCTTCCTCAAACTTAAGTATCGTTTTTAATTTCCATGTTGCCGATGTTTTACATTTAATATCCAAGCAACCATGTAATCTCTGTATTACTTTCAAAAAGAGAAATTCTGTCCTCGTGAAGCAGACTTCCTGACTGCTGCAAAGGCTGTGCGCAGAGTCTCTGACAGAAAATCTACCTGTACCGACACGTTCCAACGTAGGGACGAAGCAATCATGGCGTCAGAACTGTCTCAATTCATAGATAAAGAGCTCAAATCTCATGGCGTGGAGAATGATGAAGAAGAAAAGCTCTTGGCAGACTTGCGTATGAAACCTTTGACAGTAGAGTCTTCACAGCCACCTGGTTTTCTGAAGCGATACAGGAATGTCTTCTTGATACTTGGTGGGGTGATTGTGATTGCGTTGATTCTGGTTGGATCTGGATCGTATTATGCGACGACGAGGAATACGGATTTGTCCAATGGGAAGGGAAAGGATGTGAAGAAGATGCCACCCATGGACGGGGAAGGGAAAAGGGCTTCTGCTGAAACGAAGGAGACGAAAAGGCGAGAGGATGAAGATGATGATGAATACGATGAATATGACTATGAAGATCCGAAGAGGAGTAAAGATGAATACATGCATGGGGATGGTATGGAGGAGGAGGGGGATGATGAGTATGAATATGATGAGGCTCCTGGAAAGGATGTGAAGAAATCTGGCAAGGATCAGGAAAAGAAAAAGGAAGAAAAGAAAAAGGAAGAAAAGAAAAAGGTAGATGGAGATTATGAAGATTATGATTATGCACCTGATACACCAACCCCAGAGAAGGAATAGTGACGTGATTCTGTAGGATTAGAGTAGAATACACACAATATATATACTATATATTGGTATATATATAATTGTGAATTTATAGTAGTAGTAGTAGACTCATTTTACATAGAGTCGTTGTGTAATAAATCAATTGAAAGAAAAGAAGCAGAGAATTTCCCTACTTAAATGGCAAGTTTCTGGTCAAAAATCCAAGAGAAGGACACATCATTCTTTGGGCCCTTTGCTTTGCGAGCTGCTGCCCTATCGGAAAGCTTGCGAATTCTAGTTGGCAATTTCATCAAGTATTCCTGTGCTTCTGCAGCCTCTCCTGTGACAGCACGTCCATTGACTTCCCATCGGTCAATCAAATGCTCCATGATATCACAGTAGTCATTTGCGTCATAGACACCCAAATTCTCTGCGACAGTTGAGAAATCATCAAACAAGTTTCTACCACCATTCTTCTGTTCATGTTCCATATCATTCATAAGATGAGCAGGCATGACAATTTGCTTCTTCATCATATCTGCGAATGCAAGCATTGCTCCATTTGGATCCTGTCTAAACAGTTCATCCACAATTCTAGTATATGCAATCTCGTGGCGAGATTCATCAGATGCAATGACTCCACAGATTTTACTCAATGTATCGTCACCGTATTCCTGAGCCAATCGAGCTGTATTTCCGTGAGAAACTTTTGTTGCTCTTTCCTGGAAGGATGTGTATACAAATCCAAGGTATGGGTTGTTCTCAGTCTTTGGATTCATACCACTACCAATCAAATTCTGAATAGTAACTTCAACAGAGCGCATATTTACCCTACCAGTCAGGTAGCAGAATTTGTTCATCAAATCTCCGTGTCTGTTTTCCTCTGCGACCCATGCTCTCGTCCACTGTCCCCATGGAGTTGGAGATGCTCCAGTCTCATCCCTCACCCCATCAAGGGTATTAAGCATAGCCATGTATGTTGGCAGAGCTTCCTCTGTGATCATATCTCCCACAAGCACGATGAAATATTCATCAGGAATATTCTTTGTCCTTTCTCTCAGATCGTGAATGGCATCCAGGAAATCTGGAGATTCTGGATCTGGCAAAAAGTCCTGTGGTTGCCACAACTTGTCCACTGGCTTGAGAAGAGGCACTACCTGCTCGGCAGCAAAGTCACTCATACTATTGACAAGCTCCAATCGTGCTGGGGTCAAGCTATGGAGGACTTGACCATCCATTATAATTGGACCTTCTTTGGTAGCAGCAGCCGAGCACTGGACCTTCCTTGTCAGCCTGGCACCCTGCTGTGGTGCGAAAATCAACGGCCTGGCCGTGGTTGCCCTCGTTCCCATCGTCATTCTGTATTAAATTCTTCTACAAAGGGAAATAAAGACGTTATAAACAGCTACGAAAGTTCTAGAATGGAGAGAAAAGCATGACAGCATGGCTCTCGAAGAGCCAAACAAGAAAAGGTGTCAGATAGACGATAGTTCTCCGTACCTTGAGTAACGATAATCTTTGAAAAGATATGAAAGCTCCAATGTATGTTGAGAGGGATATTCCTGTCAATCTGAGGAGAGTTTCAACACAGTTGAGTCACGTTGATTTGCGTAGCTCTGGAAGATGTCCAAATATTTGGTTCCTAAGAAGGCAGATGCACTCTAGACTCTGAGTCAATCTACAAAACAGTTGAAAATATATAATATGATTGTGGAACAGGACTAGAGGGACTTTATATGCTCAGATTTGACTACGTGACCCGGCACGTGGACCCTATCCAGGATTTCTAGATGGATTTTTTCACATTTTGTCTTTTGCCAAATGCATATGCAGTCATGTATGAATCTTGAGTATGGCATGATGGAGTACTGTATACTATATATACTTCTCCAAGACTCTTAGGGCAAAAAGATAGACTTGAAGAAAGTATCCTGTAAAGCTGGACGCCTCCTTGTCCTCCCACTATTGAAACACAAGGGTGACTGGCAGTCAATCCTGAACTTGTGGCAACGTTGCCCCTGCTAGTCACATCATCCACTCGATCTTTGAAAAAAGGTGGTAGCTTGGTAGAACATATTGTGAATGAGTTGGGCTTTGTTCATATCCCATCTTCCAATGTCCTTGTTGCATTTTGTTGCACAAGGGTAATGGGCCAGATGGCTTGCTTCTATATCTTGGTTCCAATAGAAAACACTATTGCATTCATACAACATATAATTACAGTGTAAATGAATGTAAATCAAAATAACCAAATGCTCTATTCATCCTCATGGTCCCCATGAGCAGCCTTGGCCATGGTCACAGCCTTTGGAGCTATACCTGTAAAGCTTGGATCCCTGATCTTAAAAACGCGATCTAAAACATCCTCAATCGCTCTATCTGGAGTGGATGCCCCAGATGTCACACCAATAGTAATAGGACCATCCGGGAGCCAACATGGTGTCTCCACGAGCTCACCATGGGCAAGCTTGTGAGTGATGGTGTTCTTCTCAACATCAATACGTGCACCACTGTCAACCCAGAAAGAAGGAATATTCTTCATCTCTCCAATCTCTTGCAAATGAGATGTATTCGAGGAGTTGAATCCTCCAACAACAATCATCATATCTAATCGCTGTTCATCCTCTGGATCATCCTGGTGCCCAGTCATGTCATAGACTGCATCCTGCCTCTCCTGTGTTGCATCACAGATTGTATCCATGATCATGAAATGTTCATTCAAATTCGATGGTCCGTATTTTTTCATCATCGTACTCTCCAATAATTTACCAATAGCTTCAGTCTCACCCTTGAGCATGGTGGTTTGGTTTGCCATACCCACCCTGATCAGGTCCTTTTCTGGATCAAATCCATCAGACATTGCATTTCTAAACTTGGCCATGAATTCATCCTTGGACCCACCTTGCATGATATAATCACATACATACTGTGTCTCTTTCATATCCTTCACAATCAAATACGTCCCCGCGAACGATGCAGTCGCCACCGTCTCCTCGTGAGCCCACTTTCCATGAATAATTGATGTATGCCCCTTGCGTGCCTGATTATCCACCGCATTCCACACCTTGGACACCCATGGGCACGTGGTATCCACAATCTGCACCTTTTTATCATTCAAAAGTTTCATCTCCTGCACAGATGCTCCAAAAGCTGGGAGAATGACGACATCTCCTTCACGAACATTTCCAAAATCCTTTGATTCCACCCCATCCGTATCAGCCGGTGTTGCTTCAATGAATTCAATATCCATCTCTGCCAACCTCTGGTTCACCTTTGGATTATGAATGATTTCATTCGTGATGTGCAAACGCTTACCAGGATACGCTTTACGAGCTTCATACGCCATTTGCACAGCTCTCTCCACACCCCAGCAGTACCCATACGCCTCTGCCAATCTCACCGTCACATCCCCTTGTTTCCATACATTCCCTTGTTCCTTCATCTGTGCCACCAATCCGGAAGAAGAATATCCTACACCATGTTCTTCCATCAATTCCAGACTTTCAGCATCATTCGTAGGTTTACGAGTGTATCGTCCAGTTTGATTCAACGACCTCCTGAATGCTCTCGCATCGAAATCTTCTTCTTTTGTTTCTTCAGCAGCAGAGGAAGCATGACATGCAAACATTCCACTACGGATGGCTCCATTCGTTTGATGGTAGAGTATCCTCTGCTGTCTTCCAGCCAACGTCGGGCAAGTCACCCTCGTTGTTGTAGAATGGCAAAAGACCATGTGATTTGCTTGTAGAGTATTCTATCCCTCGGATGGATTACTTGTGTAAATTAATACGTATCTAATAATTTACTAATGAGCTCCTACTACTTCTAGAATGATAAGAAGCAGATCAGATTCGTACGATGTTATCCTGACTTGTCAAGTTGGGAATGGTAGCCATCTCTCACTCCTCATACATGAGTTTATATCCTCAACGACATCCATCCATCTATAGATAGCTATCTATCCATCCATCTAACTAGTAGGAGTAGTAGTAGTAGTATGATGATGATCTACTCAGCACCAGCAGCAGCAGCAGAGTCAAATTGTTACATACATACCAATAAAAGGATAGAGGTTGTCTGGAAGATGACGACTGCATGTGCAGGCTGAAACCAAAACAAGTGAAAAATAAAAAAAAAGGTAAAAACACTACTAAAAAAACTATCGGGTACCCACGTCTGTCCTCGAGGAGCTCTGATTGAAGATTCAAGCGCATTGTCCATATACTGATTGATTGACATCTGATTCAATACTAAAGTAATAGTTGTATATTTTAGTTCGCGAGTCTGGGAGTGATAGTACTCTGGTGCCTCGAAAAGGTCGCATTTGGTGTTCGAACGTCTAGAAGAATCGTCAGGAACCTAAGATAGTCATGCAGAGATCGTCTAAGAAATTGTTTTCATTGGCAACATCTGCCCTGAGAAGATCGGTACGTTGGAATTGAGATGTGGTAGGGAAGGTCTCGTCGTTGGGATCACGGGTCATGCCGACGGAAGACGGGATCTGGTGCATGATGATGATTCTCGTTACCTGTATGTTTTTTCAATCATCATCGTCAACAACAAGCTGGTTGTATTGTTGTTTGTACTGATGAAGTATCTCTTTTCGCGTCATGCTACGGGCACTTGTGTTCTTTACAATCACTTGACACATGTAGGCGTGGGATTCTTTGAATGCATCGTCTGTGCATCAGCAGACACGTGGATATGCTGCAAAGGATGTGAAATTCGGTGTGGAATGTCGTTCTGGAGTACTTGCTGGTGTGGAAAGGCTGGCTGATGCTGTTCAGGTGACATTGGGGCCAAAGGGAAGAAATGTGGTGATTGAACAGCCATATGGTGGACCAAAGATCACCAAGGATGGTGTGACTGTTGCCAAGGCTTTGGAATTTTCTGATAGATATCAGAATGTAGGTGCCTCGTTGGTGAAACAGGTGGCTTCTGCAACAAATGATGTTGCTGGGGATGGAACAACGACTGCAACAGTTTTGACACGGGCTATTCTTGTGGAAGGATTGCGATCTGTTGCTGCTGGATTGAATCCAATGGATTTGAAACGGGGTATTAATGCTGCGGTTGATCATGTGATTGAAGAGTTGAAGAGCAGGGCAAAGAGGATCAGTACTCCAGAGGAGATTTCTCAGGTGGGTACGATTTCTGCCAATGGAGACAAGGAGATTGGAGACTTGATCGCGAGGGCCATGGAAAAGGTTGGCAAGGAGGGTGTTATTACTGTTCAGGATGGTAAAACATTGGAAAATGAACTCGAGGTTGTGGAGGGAATGAAATTTGACAGGGGATATATCTCACCGTACTTTGTGACGGATCAAAAGACGATGAAGGTGGAGTTGGAAGATCCCTTCATCTTGCTTGTTGAGAAGAAGATTACTGGAATTCAGAGTGTTATTCCAATCCTGGAGCAGGTTATTAAAACGCAGAGACCATTGTTGATGATTTCTGAAGATGTGGAGAGTGAGGCGTTGGCCACCCTGATTGTCAACAAGTTGAGAGGAGGACTGAAAGTCTGTGCTGTCAAGGCACCAGGATTTGGTGACAATCGCAAGGCAAATCTTCAGGATATTGCCGTGTTGACTGGTGGACAAGTTATTTCTGAAGATGTTGGTCTTTCTTTGGACAAGGCTGACATGAGCATGTTGGGAACAGCAAAAAAAGTAACAATCTCAAAGGATGACACTGTTGTGCTTGGAGGAGGAGGTGAGAAGGCTGATGTGGCTGAGCGATGCGATATGATCAGGCAAGCTGCAGAAGCATCAACATCTGATTATGATAGGGAAAAGTTACAAGAACGTCTTGCCAAATTGTCTGGAGGAGTGGCTGTCCTTAAGATTGGCGGAGCATCTGAAGTCGAGGTTGGAGAACGTAAAGACAGAGTGACGGATGCACTCAATGCCACCAAGGCAGCTGTTGAGGAGGGTATTGTCCCAGGAGGAGGTACCGCTTTAGTCTATGCATCAAGGACATTGGATGTTGTTCGCGATGCATGCGAAAACTTTGACCAAAAGATGGGTGTGGATATTGTTGAGCGTGCTATTCGTGTGCCAACCAAGACTATTGCCAAGAATGCAGGAAAGGAGGGTGCCGTCATTGTTGGCAAGCTTCTCGAGCATCAGGGAGAGGAGACATACGGATATAACGCTGCCAAGGATGAATTTGGAGATATGGTGAAAGCAGGAGTGATTGATCCAATCAAGGTTGTTCGTACAGCCCTGATGGATTCTGCATCCGTTGCCAGTTTATTGACAACCGCAGAGGCCATTATAGTCGAAGCCCCAAAACCTGAGACACCAGCCATGCCACAGCCAGGCATGGGTGGTATGGGTGGCATGGACTTTTAAAATATAATCCCATTCTTTCTTACAATGTAAGCGATGTATTCTTATATAATGAATTACCTTGGAGATTGCTGACCAGCCTCTGTACACACAATAGTAAAATCAACCTGAGGTAGAGCTGTCGGGTCTGCAGATACTGTTGCTTCGATACCAAACGTCGACAATGCCCCTTGAAGTATTGCACAAGGGAGTATCAGGTAATCCACGCACAGCAAGCTATACGGTAACCGTTCCACCCCACCATGTACATTTTGTGACACCCTCCGTGTCCATCGAAATTGTGTATCACGCAGAACAAACGTCCCTTTGTGGTTTGTCCGCAAGTTGTCAATCCCTTTGAGAAATAATGCATTCCAAAACTCTTTACAGATCCACTTCATGATCTCTAGATGGGTCGTCATGGGCGCTTTATCCCTGCTCAACCTCTCTGCAAAAACCCTTCCAAGCTTGTCCCCTATTTTCCCAAGCGTTGCCACCATTGGTGGCCCATGCTTCCCCGATTTCTCCTGTTCTCTATAATAACGAACAGTCTCTGCTACCAAATATTCGACACATGACGACGATGCAGTCATCTGACGTCCCAACGGAATTGTCTCTCCATTGTCTAATCTCTTGTCCGTGTCTTCAGACGTGCCTACTGTGTTCACTTCACTCGCCATCTCTGTTTTATTTTTTCTATCTATTTTGATGTGTTACATCATGAATACAAACCACAAGTACAAATGTGTCAGACAGATACTACTGTCTCACATTGATAGAGACTCTATGATGGATCAATCTATTCCAATCGGTTGGTTGGTTGTTGATCCATGCATGGATATCCATTGGCCAATGACACCATCCATTCATCCATCCATTCATCCATGAGGTACCTGGTTCTTGTATCAGACACATACCAAGGAAGGAGTGTTGTGTCGTACAGAGTGTCGTACGACAATCCCAAGTTCAAAATCAAAACGATTCATCATCATATCAATACCACCAGAGGTCGTCGTGATGTTATAACATAACAAAATCATAGTATATATACATATTAGAGTTTGGTTGAGGATGCCGATGATATCGATCGAGTCGAGAATGGTGTCGTGGCAACGACAGGGACATGCACCACGCGGTTTCACGTCTGGTGTACCACTGGTTGTTAATCATGGACGTAGATCTTGTCAGAAACATGGATCACCTGTCGTTGTGGCGTCGTCCGGGGACTGGTTGCGAGAACCGTTGAAACATGTCATCGAGTCTCAGCAGTTTGACAAGGAGACATTGTCAGAGATTTTCAAGATTTCCCGCTCAATGGAAGATATTCGTCCCAATACGGATGAATCAAGGCAATTACAAGGACGAATCATGTCTACATTGTTTTATGAACCGTCCACAAGGACGAGATTGTCGTTTGAATCAGCCATGGCACGGCTTGGGGGGACTGTCCTGTCAACAGAAAGTGCTGGAGAGTACTCTTCTGCCGCCAAAGGTGAAACTCTTGAAGGTATGTTGTCGTATGAATACTATACTCTGTTACTATCATTCATTATCTACGATGTATTGGATGTATATGCAGATACAATTAGAACTGTGGAGGGGTATGCTGATACAATTGTCCTGCGTCATTTTCAGGCTGGCTCGGCACGAAAAGCTGCAAACGCAGCTTCTGTGCCTATTATCAATGCTGGTGATGGACCTGGACAACATCCTACGCAGGCACTCTTGGACGTGTACACGATACAGAGAGAAATTGGGCGGTTGGACAACTTTAGGATTGGCATGGTGGGAGATTTGGCAAATGGGAGAACTGTTCGCTCTCTCGCGTATGTTCTTTCCATGTATGACAATGTGAAAATGTATTTTGTAGCCCCTGATGTGGTTAGAATGAAGATAGATATAAAAACATTTCTTACAGAGCAAGGTATTGAATGGGAAGAGGTTGAAGATCTCAAAGCAGTTGCAGCTGATGTTGATGTCTTGTATCAGACTCGTATTCAAAAGGAAAGATTCCAAGATAGACCCGAGGATTATGAAAAGGCGAAAGGAAAGTATATTATTGATGAAGAGGTTATGAACTTGCTTCCAAAGGATGGTGTTGTCATGCATCCCCTTCCAAGGGTGGATGAAATTGACCCAAGGGTAGATGACGACCCTCGTGCTGCCTACTTTAGACAGGCAAGAAATGGTTTATACGTACGAATGGCACTCCTCAAGCTAGCACTTGCCTAGTAGCAGTTTCAGTGGATACATATACATGTGATGATGGGAAAGGAAGAGTCAAGTGTTTCTCCATCCGTTGATGATGGATACAGTTTTGTAACAACGGAATGGACATCATTATGATGCGTGTAAGGCATGAAAATAATAATGAAAATACTAGTATTTTCATTACATAACTATACTACTCTAGTCTCGTATATGTATGTATGATTTTAGAATCATGATTGACACTCGCGGTACAATCCTGACAATCCTCATGACAAGTCTCTTCTTGTCCCAATCACAGCGATGTTATGGTCTCGATGCAATATTAGAACATTCAATAGATGGTAAGACGTTCCATAAGGCAGCCATGGTGGATACAACCTCGGCAAAGCAAAGTAATGTCCTCCCTTTGGAATCTCCTCAGGATTACATGGCAGCTGTAGAGTCCTTAGTGGGATCCACAACGCCAGGAGGATATTATTACATGCGATTGAAATCCTCGTTTCAAGAAGGTTTTGCTCTGGCATCCATTCCCCTAGAATGTTGGATCAAGGCAGGATCTCAGGCTAGAATAGAGTTGCACTTGCATGGCAGGAAGACTGACGAGGTTGCATCGATTTCACTCGTTGCACCATGTCCTCCATCATCATTACATACAAAGACAGTGTTGATAGATTCGTGTACTGTTGTGAGACCACGAGTTGTTGTAGCCCCAGCGTTACCACAACAGACGGATAGAATCCTTGAGCCAATTGATGAGCAACAACAAGAAGGGAATCATGCTGCGCTGGAAGGACAACGCAATACTACCAAGACCACACAAGATGATAGAACGTGGCTTCAAAAGAATTGGCTCTTTGTTGGTCTGGCATTCTTCATCATTGCAAATAAATTAGGGAGTGCTGCTGATGCAGCACATCGACAGCAAGCACAAGGATCGCGATGATTGTTTGTCCTTTACGTATACCTTGTAGTTTTTTTTGTATATTGTTGAATATCTTTTCTACTGTAAACAATACATGTAGTATTGAAATATAGAGAGAGAATGAGTGCATGAAGCCACCATGCTTGGTCATGCAGCTGAAACCAACGTTGGTCTGTTTCTTCGTGGCAAATTCAGACCCCAGCAGACCATGGCAGACCCCCCCATACGTACTGTGTAGGGAGTTATTCTATGATATACCCGTTTAGGCGGCAGTCCGTGGCCAAGAGAGTTCATAATATCGATAATATGCATAGTAGAAATAAAAATCTTGGCCATCCAGGGCCGTGGTGCTCGGGACACACAAAGTGACACATTGAGTCTGAGACCACCAGTTCGTTGTGTGTCAACGCTTCGTCTGACTCGGTCTGACAAGTGTTGTTACACGTTTTTGCTACAAACAATCGTTGTTACCACGTTGGATTCCTAAATCAATTAATTAATGTCTATATTAATCGGACTTCCTATTTGATTTCATCGTTTTATTCATGTATTCGTATACAACAGCCATGGCATATACGCCGCTCCTCATATTGGTCGTTATTCTGGCCTTGCTGTCAGAACAACCAGTGACTGCTCGAAAGGCCGTCCATGCCCGACATCTTCAGGAGGTTGGTGACACAACACTTCCTTTAGAAGGTAAAGACTTGAAAGACTTTGCCCTTGCCACTACAATCAAGGCTGAGAGAGCCAAGGCCACCAAGCTAGGCCTTGTTGCACAGCACAATGGAGAAGGAACTGCCTACTCTGATGCTGTGCCTGATGCCACTGGATTTGCATGTGCCAGGAGAGAGATTCCCAAGAAGGCACAAAGAATGTTTGCTGCCATAAACAGTGACATGTGGGATAACGGCGAGAACTGTGGCAAATGTGTCCAGGTCTGGTGTGTCGACAGCTTTTGCAAGAAGAGATTTGAGCCAAAAACACTCATGGTGATGGACAAGTGCCCCGAATGTGGTCCAGGAGACTTGGACCTCTCCATTCCAGCATATGAAGAAGTCACTGGAATCTGGCCACATCGCCTGAAGTTTGAATGGAAGTTTGTTGACTGTGTTGACGAATTTGACTATGGAGAAAAGATCCGCATGGACCTCAAGGCTGGTCCAAACCAATGGTGGAGAGCATTTTACTTTTCCATGAATAAACAACGTTTGGCTAATGTGACCTTGGATGGAAGGCCATTGTCTAAAGCCGAGTTCGGATTTTGGAATGATTGGAACGAGCTTGGTAAAGCACCACACAAATTAGTACTCACAAGCGAGGATGGACAGACATTGGAAGCAAGTGTGGACGATGTCATGAAAGACACGCAGTATTTGAATATACAGTTTGACTAAGATGAGCAAGAAAAACACGACCATAAATTTTGATGCACTTTGCAGCTCTAGCTGCAAAAATAAATTCCCTGATTGGGCTCCTCTTCTTGTGACTCTTTCAGAAGAGAGGAAGAGTTTAGAGCCAGACAATAACGTATACAAAGGTTTCAGTAGGAACCTAAGAAAAGAAAAAATACCATAAAGATGATATCCCTTGGCCCCTTTACATTTTATTGAATTCTTTATTATTATTAATCATGCGCCGCTAGTGCAATGTAATCATTACAAAGACAACACTGATACAGACATGAAACAGACTGCTGGCTGCGTTTGCAACCCCCAACGGCTCATCTCTACCAGAAAAATTAGGCGAGCCATCAAATGGTGCTCCAACAGTCCCACACTTTCCATTTGCAAGGCATTGTTCACCAGTTGCACAGTCCTCGGTCTTTGTGCAGGTAGAGGAAGATTTTGCCCCACCAACAGCAGTCTTACAGACAGCCCCTGGCTCGCATATCTCTGCCATACATACGTACACACATAGTTGTAATGCGATGACGCAAAGAATAAGTGTATAGAAACGCATTATGCTGAAAGAAAGGTCCTAGCAGACCTACGACACACTACGAAACGAGTTATCTGCCCCCGTCTCAACAAGATCACGAAAGAATCCCTCTTTTATGTCGAATAGTAGTATAATATAATACCTTGGGAATGCCGGGTATTGTACATTTATCACGACCGTGAGGTTATCACGATAACCTAGGAAAGGCCGGCCTTTCATTTCTCGGGAAAAAAAAAACTGTTTTCTTCAGGAAAAATGTTACATTTTCCTGACTGTCAAAGTCCCTTGTTGAACAGACCTTTCCATACACAAAATACCAGGTCTATCCCCAGTTGTATCACTTGATAAACGAATTGATTAGTACTAATACTTGGGAATAGATTGTAATACCGAAATAGGTATGTTTGATTGAGTTTGGAGAGAGGCAAAAGTCTTGGATGGAGTCAATCAGGGACACACGGAATATGTCCTTGATGGATCCCTGATGATACGAAATCACCGAATATATTTGCAAATGATTATATTTTGGACATGCCTGGGGGGGCATATGGTCGTCAGCAATAGAATCGTTTGTGATCCACATGCGTAGCACACCCTCTGAGCTTTCGTCATGTTCTCTTTGTAGGTTTTCTGGTATACAGAAAGTAGAAAAGGAGTAAAAGATGGCTCAAGTTGCTCCTCCACGTCAGGCAAAGGGGGAAACACTTCGAGACAACTCGAATAAAAAGGATGTGAGGATTTTGAATATTGAGTCTGCCAAAGCTGTGGCGGATGCGGTGCGGACGAGTCTTGGACCACGTGGTATGGATAAGATGGTTTCACGTGCAAAGACAGGGGAAGTTGTGATCACCAATGATGGTGCCACAATCCTCAACAAAATGCAAGTTCAGCAACCAGCTGCAAAAATGTTGGTTGAACTGTCTAAATCTCAGGATGTCGTTGCTGGTGATGGGACAACGTCGGTAGTTGTCATTTGTGGTGCATTGTTGAAGAAAAGTCTGGAACTTTTGGAAAAGGGTATTCATCCTACCATTGTGTCTGATGCCTTTGAGAAGGCATGCATTTATGCAACCAATTTTTTGGAGGAGCATGTGGCAATACCTGTGTCCATTGATGACCGTGATTCTCTGCTTAAAGCAGCAAATACATCCTTGTCATCAAAAATAGTGTCTCAATACTCAAACTTGCTGTCTCCGATGGCTGTGGACAGTCTGCTGAAGATTTCAGATGTGTCGTCTCCAGAAATGATTGATCTGAAGAATATCAAGGTGGTTTGCAAAGTTGGAGGAACGATTGATGATTCTGAAATGATTGATGGGATTTTCTTGGATAACAAAGCGTCGAAAGCGGCTGGAGGGCCTACTCGTGTGGAGAATGCCAAGATAGCATTGATTCAATTCCAAGTATCTCCTCCAAAGACTGATTTGGAAAACAATGTTGTTGTTGGAGATTACGCTGCCATGGATAGAATTTTGAAAGAAGAACGAAATTATATATTAAAAATGGTGAAAAAGATTAAAGCATCTGGATGCAATGTGCTTTTGATCCAAAAGTCTATTCTCAGGGATGCAGTGACTGATCTCTCCTTACATTACTTGGCAAAGGCAAAGATCATGGTGGTTCAAAACATAGAGAGGGATGACATAGAATACATTTCCAAGTCTATAGGCTGCCTTCCAATATCTCATGTTGATCATATGAAACCAGAAAAACTTGGTTCCGCAGGTCTTGTCGAGATGTATGAGGTTGGAAAAGGAAGAGTTGTTAAAATCACAGATGTCTCCAACCCTGGTCAGACAGCATCTGTGTTACTACGAGGCAGTAACAAACTTGTTCTTGAAGAAGCTGATAGATCTCTTCATGATGCACTGTGTGTTGTACGGTGTCTGATGCAGAAGAGGGCGTTGATAGCTGGAGGTGGTGCTCCTGAGATGGAGGTCTCCTTGCGCCTGATTGAGTGGGCCAAGACATTGACAGGCATGGACTCGTATTGCATTCGGGCTTTCGCCGAAGCATTAGAAGTGATTCCATACACGCTTGCTGAGAATGCTGGGCTGAATCCGATTCAGCTGGTGACGGAGCTTAGAAACTTGCATGCACAAGGGAACAAGTATCATGGTATCAATGTCAGGAGAAACACAATTTCAGACATGATGACTGAGAATGTAGTGCAGCCACTCTTAGTGTCGACAAGCGCCCTTTCTCTGGCAACGGAATGCGTTAAAATGATTTTGAAGATTGACGATATCGTTCCTACAAGATGATATGTAAAACCAGGAAATATCATTCATGCATAGAGCTGAATCAGTTCATCAGAAACTGCTGCAGGCGTGAGCACACCAAGGTCCGTAAATAATAGTGATATAAACGATGGAGGGGTGTAATCTCTAGAAGGATTATCGATTTTGACCGATTCTGGTAACAATGGACCAACTGGAAACTGTTTCCTTTCCATGGGCAAGTCACTCTGAGACAGAGGAAACAAGCGTGCAAATTTGTATGATTCCGCAGCAACATACACTGGCACACCATGTGCTTTTGCTGCTAAAGCTACCGTGTACGTCCCAAGTTTATTCACAATACCCCCACTCTCTGCAACTGCCTCAGCACCAATCAATACCATGTCTATCCGTTCCATAATGTAACCTACGGCATTATCCAACACAATCGTAGTTGGAATGTTCAAATCTGCCAATACTTTTGCCATGGTAAACCCAGTCTCATCTGGCCTTCCTTCAGTAACTGTCACACTAAATTGCTGTCCACTCGAAGCAGCCTTCTCCAACACAGACAAGGCAACTCGACTGTGTCCATGAACCAAAATCCTACTTCCAGGCCTAATGAAACGCTCACCGTGTTCTGCTATGATGTTCCTCGCCCTCTTTGATGTCTCAGCAAATCGTCTTCCTCGTTCAATTAGCTTTTTCTTTGCAACTTCGAACGATTCAGTCTCCAATGCAGATGTCCTTGTCGTATATCGCAGAAACAGCTCACATCCAGTCTGGAGAGAGATGGCTGTTGGGTTGTACCTTTGAAGAGAGCTTGCACCATCCTTGATATCCCGCTCCAGCCCCATCATAGTGGTGGACGTACTATTTCTAATAACAGTTGTCAATGCATGAATCGCCGCCACAGCGACAGCCATATCACTTGACCGAGCAAGAGCTTCATGAAATTCTTTGACAACCATCTCATTATGAACTGTCCCACCGAATGGACTCACAGGTCCACGAGTATCGCTTCGATCTACATGTAAATTAGCAAAAATGTCTCGTCAGATGCGTGTTTGACGACTACATTGGGAATGTAGAACGTACCTTCCAATTGAGTGTGCTGACTTCCTAGCACCGAATTCACATTGTCTGATTTCCGCCTGGATATCCTGGAAACATCGAATCCAGACATATTTATGGTTTTAAAATATAAAAATGCCCTACTTGAGCGTCATGGTCCCAATATAATGATTTTTTCGATGATTGCCTGAAGACACCCGGGTGTGTTGGAAATCCTGACCAAAATCTGCTCAATGAGGGATTTCTGATGCTTCATTCCTTCCGCTGGGCCATTAAATATTTCTTTTACTTTTTCATCGTCATTAAAACACCTTAAGATTGAACCACAAGAAAAGTACCAACGTTTGCACTTGCCGAGTGCGCCGAGTCGTTGGTCCCCCTAACTGGTTCTCGTTGCCTTTTGGCATATTTGTACATATTTACTCTGATATCTGATATTTAACACAAGGAAATTTATCAGAATGACTCGGAAAGAGTAATAACGGAAAAAGGTGCGAAGCTGTAGTGAGCTATCATGACAATTTCTCCTGGCATTTTCGACAAAGAGGCGAGTTTTTGGACTCAATATGATTATAATAAAGTATCATCTCTGATATAATGCGCATATAGGGTGGATAGCTGGATAAATATACGTTTGTGCTGGGAGAGAGATGCCAGCAAGTGTGGAAGAAGGGCAGGGGTTTGTTATCCCAAAGCTGAATCGTTCTACAGCGTATGCGATGCAAGATACAAGTATGAGTACGGCGGGAAGTGGTGGTTTGCTGATGAGGTTTTTTGAGAGTGAGTTTTTTGATGCATGGATTGCTGTGAGTTATCTTCACAAGGATCTGCCTGCAACGACAAGAGAATACCTGTGTCGTAGAATCTACATGCTTCCTGAGGCTGAAGTAGAACCGTATGTATCTCAATTGTGTCATTTATATGTCTCCAAGGGAGGTGATGATCAGGTTGCAAAGCTTCTTGTGGATTTGTGTGCAAACTCTCTGAATATAGCTGTGAAAACGTATTGGATTCTGCTCGCAATCTCACAAGATAGGCAAAATGATGAGTCAATTACAATGCTAAAAGATAAATGTGAGTTGGCAGGGTTGTCTGGACACTGGGAGCTTCCCTTCAAAGATGCAACGCTTCCGTCACCGATACCCAAGAGGAGGAATAGATTTTTGAGGCATTCGATAAATGGACAAGCTGTATCAAATAGTTTGGATAGAAACGATTATGGAGGATTAATGGATCTGGCGGGGACCTCCCCTGATGCATTCATGGAGAGACGATATTCAGCACATAGCATGAAAGAGTATCCAGGTGAAAGTAGATCACCAAGTCCAGATGGTTTAGGCAATGGAGTTTTCTCCTCAGTTTTTGTTGATACTGGAGTTGAAGGTTTAATATATGAATCTAGGCATCAGGCTGGTGCTACTGCAAGTCAAAATACCGTGGAAGAAGAGTCAGTGTCAGGTGCATCCAATTTGCACGAGAGTGTAGAGTCACTGAGGTCCACTCAGAGCAATGTTACCCTTCTTGTTGGAAGTAAAGATGACTCTTCGGCGTTGATAGAGGCTCCTAGTTCTCCGAAGAGAAGGGAGACTACGTTTGGAGCAACCTTGGATTTTGTAGAAGCCTTGTGCTCTGCATCTAGTGTGTTGACCTCTGTATCAGAGAGTGAAAGGCAGTGGGCTTTACATAAAGCCCTGAGAAACATCAACACCGAAATAGAAAAAGCTAGTTCTAGTGGTGTTGCTATCTGGTTTCCTATGACGCGGGCAGCACCCCAACGAGTGGTGAGAATAGCATATAGAGAATCTCGCCTGTTGAATTCAAGAGAAAAGGCACCATTCACCCTGTATGTAGAGGTATTGAATGAGGACACGGCTGTACTTGAAGCACAAGGTGTTTTGTCACCTCAATCTCGACGAAAATCAAGCGATCTTGACTCTATGAGCCTGGAAAACCTTGCTAAAACTTTAGATGCTGAGCAGTTTGGTTTTAATGCCAAAGCTGCTGCTGAAGAGGCTGCAGCTGCCGGGATCGAGTGGATGCCGCAGCACCATAGAAGGAACTCTTCACATGACTTTACGACCTCTAATTTGGATGCTTCCATCGCATTGGAGGCTGTGAAAGGAAGTAGCGCAGCAGAAAAGTATCACGAGCAACCAACATTCAATGAATCATTACAGCTGACCCCATCCATTGCAAGTCAACGATCAGATGTATCTGTAATGGCTGCAGAACTCTCAAGTGAATCAAGAGAAGCCAGTCCAGTCAACTATTCCGTGAAAATATCAGCCCAGGAAGCCGACCCTGTGCATTTACCAAGACCTCATGTACAAGGTGGAGGGACATGGATAGGGAGAAACCTCAAGGGTAGAAGCCAATCTGCTCAGGATGACCGACAGTATATCTCCTCGCCGAAAATTCAGGCGGCAATTGACGGTTTCCGTGGTCGTGGCCCTCTAGTATCTTTGAAGATTAATGTAGCCCAGCCTGCATCGAACGGGCATGCTTACAAACAATCTGCTCAGAAGACGGAGCAACGATGCATCAACTCGACCTTTTTCTGCAAGATTGGAATGTGTCGCTGTAAGGAAATGATTAGAGAAGAAGAAGAAGAGGTGCAGTATGATGACGGTAAAATCATCAAGTTGACGATGAATGTTCGAAAGGACTTGGATCTGACTGTGAAACCTCAAAGCAGGCACAAGAGAATGCCATCGCAAGAGGCATTGCTTCAAGTTGCAAAACAGCACAAGCTTCCGCCTCCTACGATTCTAGCAACCATTGAATCAGGGACCGAATACACGGAGAATGTCGAGTCTAGAGCGAAACCACCTACAGTGGATGGTGTTGACGTATATGGTGAGAAATGGACTGACAGGAAAGAGAGAATCAGACGACGATCTCCTCACGGGAGCAGACCAGGATGGGACCTGACATGTGTCATCGTGAAATCTGGTGACGACTGTCGACAAGAACTTCTGTCAATGCAATTAATCAGGACGTTCCACTCGATTTTTGCCGAAGCTGGATTACCCTTGTGGTTGAGACCATATGAAGTTCTCGTGACCTCCAGCTTGACTGCATTGATTGAAATGGTACCAAACGCCCCCTCCATTCACAACGTGAAATCATCCTTCCCAAGTCCAGATATGTCATTAAAAGACCATTTTGTATCCAAATATGGTAGAGATACACCGGAATTTGACGTTGCACAGAACAATTTTGTAGAATCCATGGCTGCATATTCTCTCGTTTGCTACCTCCTTCAAATACGAGACAGGCATAATGGAAACTTACTTTTGGACGATGATGGTCACATCATTCATATCGATTTTGGTTTCATGCTTTCTAATTCTCCCGGCGGAGTTAATTTTGAGTCTGCACCATTCAAGCTGACACGAGAGTTGTTGGAAATTATGGACTCTGACAGTGAGGGAACCTCAAGTGCGCCTTTTGACTATTACAAGGTCCTCATGATCCAAGGATTCATTGCCATCCGCAAGCATGCAGATAGAATTGTTGAAATGGTCAGCATGATGAGTGACAGTGGTTGCCCATGCTTCAAAAACAAAATCATTGCAGTTGAAGGATTGAAAAAGAGACTGGTACCAGGAGTTTCAGAGGAAAATCTGGTCAAGCATGTCTTGGGATTGATTGGTGATTCTTTAGACGCATGGAGAACTCGACAATACGACTATTACCAAAGAGTATTAAATGGTATCATGTAAACAGTATGACAATATATCACCTCCCATCGGCATCATCTTCATCCAAGGTAGAAGACACTGTCAACCCCACCCTATTTGCCGCTTCTGGGTAATTTTTAATCAGCAGAGCGCTCACTACAGTCGCCCCAATATTCGCAACCACTGGCAACGGGTCATCAGTTCTACTCACTACCGGTCCTATACCATAACTCAAACTCAACGTCACCCACAGCGGACCAAATAAGACAGCATATACCCACTGCCTCTTGACAAACCCCTGAGGCTCCAACCGCAAGCTTGCACCAAGTATAAAACCTCCAAGTATGCAACAAATCAACGTAAATATATATTGTTCTTGAGGCAAACCAGGAGGAACCGCACATCCATCTGGTCGTCGCAAACAAATATCAAGAGCATCAAGTGTCGAGGCAACTGATTTTGCTTCTCCTTCATCCCTCACATAAAACATATTCCCGTATCGACTTTGAAGCTCTGTAAAGAATGGACGAGACAAGAGCTCCTGGACCTTTTTTCCGTATTTAAAAGATAGCACATTTGGCGCACTAGGATCTACAAACACCACAACATAGGTCCCCTCGACCTCTTTAATGTTCCACCCCACTCGAAGATCTTCCACAGAAGGGATATTTCCCTGAGAATCAGTATATCGAGACAGCACACGAACTTTATATCCAGTGTCCTTCTCCAACTGCTCTAACTTTTTCATTTGTGAATCAATGGTACCAGATGGCAGCACTTTTGCGTAATCAGCAATAATAGGCAGGCTATTAGCTCCCTCCAGTTCTCCAGCCCAGCTGGGCATTGACGGTGATCCAATCATCACACTCATTGTTGCTATCAGAGGTAGTACTTTAGACATGATACTTGTTTTGGTTATCGACGTGTCATCATTGTCCCGTATCATCTCGTCACTCAAGGATGCTCTGGGCATCAAGGTGTCAAACTGTCTATATGTTGCCACTGCCACTCCTCTGTTTCTATTCTGCTGCTGACTGTAATGGTATCGTGACTCCTCTGAACGATGATGTCTATCTATGGACAGGGATATCTTTCCCACTTTCAGACACTGAAACATGATGATTCTTCTTGGTGGGTATCTTTTCTTTGCACTCTCCAGCTACTGGTGGTGTCCTCCCGGAAAGGTCTGTTGGCTTTTCAAAAGATGTTCACTATCGATATGGTAGTTGTAAGTCGACGATCTAGAATGTAAATAATAAAAAATTAATGATGGACTAATATAATAAGAACGCGTCACGTGCCATGTTAGAAAAACCAATCAACCTGGAAAAAATCCAATCTAGATCTACCACCTACACCATGGTGTAAAGTAATTACTTGGCCATGGCCATGGTTAATTATAATTATAGCCATGTAAGCAGATCATATGATCATATCAAGATGGAGCAGCTACATGCACATGCATGCGAAAGAAAACGGCGTGATATATATAGATGGGTGCATGACCATGCATTGTTCACCATCTGTGGATGCATCCTGCTTCAGTCAGACATGATATGATGGTGGTAGAATGAAACCCAAATCAGATCAGACCATATCAAAAGATGAGATATTCAAATCACATGATCATCTGTAAAGTCTCATCTGCCATTCCATATATGCAAATGAAAGAAATATCTTAGAGAGAGTCAGTTGCACTTTGGTTGGTCAAGGAAAAGATTTCAAAAGTGACTATATTTCATCAGAAACAGGACAACCCCATACTATTCAATTATATTTTATTATTTATATTATATTTGATACATAAATACTACATAGACTCGTGTTGAATGAAACATGAGTTTTCCCAAGAGGGTGGAGATTGTCAATTGGAATGTCTCAACCTGTGAATCTCCACAGAGAAGGATAGCCTACTACTGTAGTACATACAAGAATATTAATCTGCTAATATAGTAGGTGTAGTCGTCATAGAATGTATGTATTTTTCTGGTACGTACGTAGTCGTCCATAGGGTATAGGGTCTGACTTGAAGCAATTGCCTGCAAGTTTGCTTTAGACAAACAAAAAGTAAAATAAAAAGAAGAGCGGGACGTTCCTGCTTCTTTGAGTATTGGATAGAAGGGGCTCAAGATGGAAGAGGAAGAGCCATGGCGTATGGCTCTCTCTACGCTCATGGGATCTAGTGAGACGATTACGAGGGCTCAAGAGGAGGAAGGCCATAAAGATGCATGGTGTGATGATGCGTTGTATGATATGCTACATGGTGCTCCTGAAAAAGAGACAGAGGGGGATAAGAAACGTATGGAAAAGTCCATTCTGAGGGAATCTCCAGGGCAGGATGGTAGGAGACATTCTGGGAAGGATGTAGATTGGCTTGTCGGGAATCATGCAGCCATGATGCATGGGTCTCAGAGTGTCTTGGAAAGTCTGAGTGGTTTGGAGACGTCTCAGGTAAGTAGTCGTCGTGATGGTGTGCCTGATGATACAAAGGTGCAGGCACGAGTGGATCATAACACGTTTGCGTCGTTGAAAGGGGCAGTAACTGCATATGATTCTGTGAAAGATCATGATCGAGATCGCGGAGATGGAACGTTGAGACATCCTGCTGCAGTGATGCCTTCTATGGATGGTTTTTTTACAAAAAGTAGAATGGAAAACACGTCAACAAAAGGAGAAACGAGTAGCTTTGATAACACAGGAGGGCATGGTAGTCCGATGATGTATGACCCCATGCATGTAGATAATGCTAGTGTGAGTGGTAAGGCTTCTCAAGGGGGTCCAGGGTCAATGAAATACAATAACAAAGTCATCCTGAAGCGTGTGTTTGGGGGATTTGTTCCTAGTAGAGTGAATGCCATCCAAGACCATTCATTGAATATATCAAGTTCCAGTGATGGAATGAAGCAGGTGATGTCTCCCTCACCGTCGCTTGTTGGATCTCCGTCTCCGTCGCAGAAACCTCCTCTTGAGCTCGACAGATATCTTTCAGAGCACTTGTGTGATATGTATTATAAAGACGGGATGCCAAAGACAATGTATGAATGGCAAGCGGCATGCTTGACTTTGCATGAAGGGATTTTGAATAATCAGAAAAATCTTGTCGTATCTGCACCTACATCAAGTGGAAAGACATTGATTGCAGAGATTTTGATGCTTCGTGCTATTGCAAATGATCCAAAAGGGCGTAAAGTATTGTTCATTCTGCCGTATGTTGCCCTGTGTGATGAGAAGGCAAGGAAATTGGCCAAGATGCTCATTCCGATGGGACGAGAACTGAAAAAAGCGTATGGTAGTGAATACTCGGAGCACCTGCTGAGTCCAAAGACTGGTATCATTATTTGTACTCCTGAGAATGCAAATTCTATACTGAATAGAATGGTTGATGCTCATGTACCCATCAATGAAGAAATTTGCTGTGTTGTGGTGGATGAGCTTCATCTTATCGCAAAGGATGATCGTGGGGCGTTGCTAGAGATATTGATATCAAAGCTGCGGTACCATGCAATGCATGCAGAATCTCAAACCCCGGGTGAGATTGGGTCTTCAAAATCTCCGTCGACATTAAGTCCTCGGTTGACGCTTGATCCATCGTATATCCAATTTGTTGGCCTCACAGCTACCTTGCCAAATATCAATAGTATTGGGAAATGGCTGCATGCAATGACATATTCGACGGTATTTAGACCTGTACCGTTGAATGAGCATCTAAAGGTAGGGGACAGTTTGTTTGTCAAGGATGAGCAAGATTCTGGGCTGCGATTGCTCAAGACTCTTGGTTCTTCTCACAAGATGGATCCTGATCATATTGGATACCTTACAAAAGAGGCTGTGGACTCGCATAAATCAGTGATGATATTTTGTGCATCGAAGAATGGCTGTAAAGTGGAAGCTGAGAGGCTTGCCAGATATTTTGATGCTGTTACTGAGGGTGGTTCACTGTCTGTGTCTAGAGAGGTTGCTAATGCAAGACAGGAAATTGCTTCAAAGCTGTCGAGGAATGAATATACATATAGTGCCTCGTTAGGGAATTTGGTATTAAGAGGGATTGCTTTTCATCATGGAGATTTGTCAATGGAAGAGCGTAAGCTGGTTGAAGAGGCTGTTAGGCAAGGGTACATTAAAGTCTTGTGTGCCACATCAACTCTTGGCACTGGAGTAAACTTGCCCATATACAGGGTTATATTTCGGGACGCGTATCAGGGACAAGTTGGACCTCATAATTATATACGTCCAGACACCTATCGTCAGATATCTGGAAGGGCGGGGAGAACAGGTATTGATACTTGTGGAGAATCGTTCCTGATATGCAGATCACAGCCAGGGAACCCACCAAAGGAATATCTTACAGAGCTGATCACAGGAAATTTGGCAAAGGTTGAGTCAAGTATGAGTACTCTAACTTCTAGTAGGATCAATAGATTAGTTCTTGAAATGGTCGCCACATCGCCCGTGCCAGTTGACAAGGCTGTCATGGATAGGATTCTGCAATCAACATTCCTCTTGACATCTGTGAGTGAAAGTCAGTCAAGATTACAACAGATATACAGGTCAGTGAACGAATCTCTCGTGTACCTGTCTGAAAATAGATCTGGAAAGGCTCAAAAGAAGCGAAATAGGAAGCAGGACATTGATGATCACTCTTTGCTTGAGAAAGAAGCTTCTGGGGATGATTGTGGCATTGTCTACAAGGCCACTGGCCTTGGAAAAGCCATTGTCGTCTCTGGCATGGACCCTGATGAAGCCTTACTGTATCTAAAAGATTTAAATTCTGCGCTTACGTATGGATTTATCATGGGATCTCCGCTGCATGCGGCGTATTTGTGTGTGCCAATGAACTTTATGCAGCTGCACATGGGCATGGAAGAGTATGCCGTCTTGTACAACAAGGTGCAAATGTCAGACGAGGTTGAGTCACAGGTGCTCAAGCGGATCAATCTGGACATGGCCTATCTAAATCAATGCAAAACAGTCGGACCATATCGACCAGAGCATATAAGAAAAAATTCTCACCTGGAAATTCAGGCAAGAATTTGTAGTCGACTCTATATCGCATACATATTTGAAGACCTTATTCATGGGATGGGAACTCTGGAATGTATGCAAAAGTATCGTATCAAATCTGGAAGGACCATGGAAGATCTTCGCGACGATGTATGTCGATTTGCAGCGAAAGGAAGTGCTCTCTGTGAGAGACTGAAAAAGGACCTTCTTGGAGCCACCTTGAGGAATTTCGGTTCTCAAGTGTGGTTTGGCACGCGAGAGGAGGTCATCAAGCTGGCATCTGTTTGTAGAATAAATCCTAAAGAAGCATGGATTCTGTATAATGCAGGAGTTGAAAGCCCTGATGAGATTCTTGAAAGGTCTGCAGAGGAAATTAGCAGTATCCTGCTAGATGGATCAAAAGAAGCAGGACTTGATGTGACCAAAGAATACCTAGGCAAGCTCGACGCTCTTGCTGCACGGATTATCAATGCGTGTCGGGACCATCTTTCAAAATTACCTATTGAGTCCCTTGATGGAGGATTGCGAGTTACGAAGAGTCCGAAGCAGAAACTGCCGAGTGCGAAAAAAAGTAGACCAGTTACGAGATTGCCATCCGTACCTCAAGATCGTGATCCTGGCCCCTCTCCGCAGCCTCGCAACGTTGATATGGTACCGAAAGAGGTCATCCATGAAGAACCTCCGAGCAAAATCGAACCAATCGCGACGAAGCAGGAGGCCAAGTATCCAAAGGTCTATGATGCAATCATGTCTGGGAGGGCAATAAGTGTCTATCTGAACGTTGAGCATGGTGACATTAGCAAAAACGCCGTCAGTAAAATGCCTAATAATCCCGCGAAAAAGAAAATCAAAGCATCTGAAACAATTCTAGTATCGGGAAACATTCCTTTAGGAATTGCATTCTCCTGGGAAGGTGGTGACGAGTATATCAAATTCGATGGGCAAGAGGCATCCGAGATTGAATGCATCCTTTGTCAGCTAGCAGTGTCCTTTGCATCCAGAAACACTGCAAGGGCGAAGGAACACATTGCGGTGATTGATTGGAAGCGTCAATATCCTTTGATGAAAGAAATGTTCCATCGCTACAATGTTGACATAGATACGACGTTCTCAATGGCTATTGACATTGTCATCTGTGCTTGGATGCTTGACACGGACAGTTTTGACAAGCATGTGGAGCAGACGTGTCGTCCAGGCTCACGACATCAGCTAAAATTCACGAAATCGTCTAGATCGTCTTTAAATGTAGCATCAGATGCGGGATATATATACAAGGTTGCAAAGGCTGTGCTGGATCTCCTATATTCCAGTGAAATTGAGAATCACTTCAAAGAGGATCGATCTACCCTTAGTGACCAGACAAAGTGGCAGGAACCCAAGCGGAGCATTCATTTAACGATATCCAATCTTTGCTTCTATTGCATGAAAAAAATGTTGGCCTTGATGCGATACCATGAGATATTGAAGCCCTTGATAGAAATTGAAATGCCCATTTGCACTATCCTTGGTGACATGGAACAGCAGGGTTTGGGTTTTAATCAGTCGTTTCTAATAGGTCTCAAACCAATTCTTCTCCAGTGGAAAAATGATATTACTAGGCAATCTGGACGTCTTCTGGGTAAAAATGGCAGTCTCGGCTCACATAAATTCGTCAAGGACGTCATATTCCAGCAGCTGAAATATAATATCCCGAACACTGCATATAGACGGTCTCCAGGGAAGCTGGTCAGGGTATCTGTGGACAAACAAACTCTGAATGATATTCATGCTGCGAATCCAGACGATAAATTTATCCCCCTAGTATTGAAGTACAGGAAAATCGAGGATACTATCGGTACAATAGACAATCTTCTTGGTTTTGGTACCTGTGGGTCTGCAAGTATTCCAACAATTCATGCACATTTTTTGCAGACGAATACTGCAACAGGTCGACTTGCAATGGACAATCCCAATTTGCAATGTCTACCAAAAGCCTTTACATTCGAGCTTGGTGAAGAAAGCATGGATGTGAATATACGTAAGAGCATTATTCCAAAAATGTCAACAAGGCTGATTGTCAGTGCAGACTTTAGGCACATTGAGCTGAGGGTTATGGCGCATTTGTCTGGAGATAGATCCATGATTCGGATACTGAAGGATCCAGAGTCAGATCCATTCAAGCGATTGGCTTGCGAATGGCTCCAAATAAAGGATGAATCACTCGTCACAGATGAGCAACGGCAGCACGTCAAGCATCTCACGTATGCTCTATTATATGGCATGGGCGAAGCAAGATTGGGCCAGGAATTAAATATGTCTGCAGCAAAAGCAAAGGAGATGAAACGAGATTTTCTCCACAAGTTCCCAGATCTATCCAATTGGATAGAAAACATGGTCATCAGCTGCAGAGCAAAGAAGCATATTGAAACTCTTTGCCACAGGATTCGGTGGCTTGATAACATAGACTCGCCAGATTCGAGCAAGCGATCAGCGCACGAGCGAGCCGCAGTCAATAGTGTTTGTCAAGGATCTGCTGCTGACATTGCCAAATTGGCGATGATCAAAGTAGAGCAGTCAATGAAGAAACAATTTGGTAACAACCCACCATGCTCAGTCGTCCTCCAAGTCCATGATGAATTGCTCTTTGAAGTCGAGCAAAATTCATTGAGAGACATTGTTCTTCTCATTAAAGACGCAATGGAGACTGCATATGATTTACCAGTTCCCTTGCCAGTGAATTTTCAATATGGTACATCTTGGGGAGAAATGCAGCCATATGATCCAAACACTAGCTGACCTTGAAACAATAAACTTGGTAGAGTCTGTTCTTTAAATCAATGAATGAATGACTTGTAGATTTGAATATCTTTTAAATGAACACCTATCTATTGATTGTTTTCTTGAGAAGTATACGTTTCTAATAAATATTTGCCAGCTGGATGACTCACAAGATGATTCACAAGTCTAAACTTGATGTTTGGAGGTGCAAGTGCAAATGTCAGCAAAGCAAATGTCAACAGATTGATTGAAGAAAGCTTGCTCGCCAAGAAACCCTCCCATTGAGATTTAGGTAAAGCAAAGAATGTCGAGAAAAAGTCTGTGGTGTTTCGTACGTCAAGCTGGCAGAGCAATTCCATTCCAAAAATGTGGAATGAAGCCTGGCGTCTCTTCTCCACTGACCACAGATAATCCCAGACATATTCCGATGCATTCAGTGCATTTGCCTGCTCTTTAATCGCTCTACTAACAGCATCTGCCATCTTAGGAGATTCTTTCAAACTTCGAACAATAGAATACCCTGTCGCTGGATGCACGAGGTTCGCAGCAGCACCAAATGCAGTAATTGGCTGAGACCGAAGAGGCAATGGCCCACCCGTAGGAATGTAACTCCACTCCTCCTCATACACCTTGTGTATTTGAATACCCAATGCTTCACAACGACGGTATAATCTACGTTTCAATACAGAAAAAGGCAGAGCTGGCTTGGCTACTAGGCACGTTTCTTCCAAAAATACACGAGTCTTTGACTCTGGCATGGCATACAAGAAAGAAGGGGTCTCTTTTGACGTCTCCCATAAGCCCCTTCCACCATTTGGATGCTCACCGTCTATTTGTCTTGTCGCAGTTCCTGGGTATAATCCCGTATGGTGTCGTCGGAAATCCATGAAAAGCATAGTGTCCTCATCAAATGCATCACTGTACCCAGAGACTTCAGCTTCAATCCCATATGCCGTCTGCGCAGCTGTATCAGGAGCATCCTCTTCATACTTTAAAAATCTCCCTGCAGCTCCTCCAGACGCAAGTGTAACCATTTTCCCTTCAAACACAGCCCCATCCTTGACATGAACGCGACTTTTTGTATACACCTGTGAATCAATACCCTCTGGAACATCAATTGACACAACAGTACTCGCATAAAACTTTACAGAATTCTCCTTGCACCGCTTCAACAATTCATCCCTAAGCTTTTTTCTATTTACTCGTCCATACGCCCGTCCAATTTTCGTCTCCACACCTTCCTTGAAATAACATGACGATTTCCTCCACACCTTGTCCAACGTATGTTCAAGACCAAGTTCTACAAATTCATCCTCCCACACTCCATAGTTATTCACAAACGGCACATCATGCCCAACCAATAACACACTGCATCCTCGTGCCCCTATATCAGAAGCCAACGCCAGACCCGCAGGACCACAGCCCACAACAACAACATCAGCAGTATCCTCCCCTGGAACTGCATTGTCAAGTACAGATGCAATCTTCTCTTGTTCTTCATCCGCTTTGTTCGCCTGCTGAATCAAAAACGACTTTTCATGTGACCCTTCCCTCATATCTTGATTACCTGTAAGCGTCGAGGCGTATTCCAGACGCTGTGTTGCCTGACGTTCTGCCTGACCAGCAGCGCTCTGCACCACGATACTTGAGAAACACCTATTCGTCACGATTGCCCCCTGTTTCCCACATTGAAACCCATATTTGATACAATGTACCACCGGGTGGCGTGCAGATGACCCATGCAGGGTCAAAGCACCGCGTTGTGATGTTGACATGTGGAATTGAATGACTTGAAGAAGAGATGTTCAGGACCAAGTCACATTCCCTCTACCATCATACGGGTATCAACTCTTGTGTTTTTAATTTCATTCAGAAATATCCGAGGCTTTGTATTATCCGTAGCATTGTGGAAGATAACGAGCGAGCGCGAGCGCGAGCGCGCTACCTGAAAAAGATAAAATGCAATTTTTTCAGGTTTGACATTCTTAAGAATCAAGCTTGATACAGAATCGTCGCATATGGGTATTGCCCTATACCCTATATATGTAAAAAAAGAAATGTCATCGGCTGAAGAGATTCATGAAAGCCAGCCTGGTCCAAGTGACAATCCTGATGAAGGAGAGTCACATGCACATGCCAGTGGTCACGACATCCTGAACAAACAGAGTACCGATGCTGCATCACAGAAAGAACTATCGAAGAAAGAGATCAAGAGGCTGGCCAAGGATGAGATAATGCGGGAAAAAAAGCGTTTAAAAAAGCAACAGGCAAGAGAGGAGAGGAAGAAACAGCAGGCCCAGAAGAAACGAGCATTGGAGGAGCTATGGAAAACCATGACCCCAGAGGAGATTGAAGAGGATAAAAAAGCTCGTAAAGCAAAGATTTCGGAGCTGAGACAGGTGTCCAAGGATAAAAAGGCACGTCTACTTCAGGGACTGAAAGAGGGCCAACGCATTGTGATAGATTACGACTTTGAGTCGTACATGCATTCAGGGGAAATCAAAAGTATTGTTCAGCAAACCAACTTTTCATATGGGATGAATGGGAAATCAGTCCATCCATGTCATCTGATACTGACATCAATCAAAGGGGACATTGAAAAGGCATTTGATAGGCAGATTCCAAGCAGAAATTCATGGATTGCAACGCAGACATCCCAATCATATCTCGAGATGTTTGCAAACGAAAGAGATAAATTAGTGTACCTGACAGCGGAGGCAGAGGATGAGATACAAGAACTAGACAAGGATAAGATTTATGTGATTGGGGGTATTGTTGATAGAAATCGGCACAAGGGTCTCTGCTATACCAGAGCAAAAGAGCACGGTATACCTACAGCTCGATTGCCGATAGGTGAGTATATTAAACTCAGTAGAAGTCCTGTGATGTGTACCAATCATGTGGTAGAAATCTTGGTGAAATGGCAAGAGACGAAAGACTGGGAGCAGGCATTTGATGCTGTTATACCAGACAGAAAACGAATGGGATCGCTGAAAGATACTTCATGAATGCATAAAGTCCTACATGATGTAATTATACGCAATTAATGAGAAAGACCCAAGAATAATTGATAGGCTAGATACTGGGTCTGTTTGACTGTGTCTCAGGCAGTACGAATACAATATTGATTCAGCACATGCTCCAAACTTCACAATGGAGATCAGGTTCTGCCATATCTTTTAACATCACCGACACGTCAACTGACCCCAGAAAGAAAAGAGCGTATACATGACATGCATGCCAATGGCACATTATTCCCTCGACCAGATACCATACCTTGTTGTTGTGATAGATATATCGTAATTGAATAATTTATATAGAGAGAGACTATTACATCAACATTATATTTGTAAATGATGATAGTACATTGATCGCATGGCATCATCGTACGATGATCACCACGCGTGGTGATAACGTAGTGATCTCCGGTTGCAACCAATCAATTGGTGGGATGCAGGTGGCGTGACTTTTCTTTTCCATGTTGGAGCAATACCTTCAACACAGCTAGCAATCAATGTGTTTGCAAATCTGGATACGGATTGGAGAGTGCGTGGATTGCATATCTTTGAATTACACTCCTCAGAATGGAACATGTGTCTACCCAGAGGGGCCCACCTCTACATGTCCAGGAGACAAAGTTTTGGCTCAAGGACACTGTTGACACAAACACTTGATCACGATCATCGTGGTGTTGGCATGGCCTACTTTGTGAGTGACACGCAGCTAGAATCGAGTGAAATCCACTGCCTATATTTCAGATAACAGAGAGCAGCGTGTAAGAAACGGCACTTCCTCATGAAGCAGACGACCAAAATGCAATACCATACGTCGTGTCGTATTGTAATATGTATGTATTAGACTCCTCATGTACGTTTTCTGATCGTTTTATTTGTTTTTTACTGGGACTATCAAGAATCTACTGAATGAGAGAAGGATTGGAATTAACAAGTCTATGTCAAGTTGCCTTACTTTAAAGTACTACCGCTAGTTGATAAACATTGAAGAGCTTCAGACACTGGCAGAGTGTGTTGAAAAATTTGGGGACCAGAAATGTCCAACGGACGATGTAAAGGGAAAGTTTTCAGAGGGGGGATGGACAACGTATTATGGAA
>PJEL010000833.1_pt1 | contig 34545 bp, 35 predicted proteins | sample 1853271 | NCBI WGS metagenome assembly PJEL01 (sample SAMN08108733, study PRJNA415343) | Invertebrate metagenome, whole genome shotgun sequencing project. | host: Globobulimina | place: Sweden: Gullmar Fjord | collected 2015-08
TACTAAAAATTTAAACAGTCAGGTTTTCTACACTTGTAAAACAAGTTTATTTTACCAAAACTTTTTGACACATATTTAATAGCATTCAGCAAGGGGAAAGGTTGAAAATTGCAGGGAAAACAGCTTTAATTCTTGGGGCTACCCGGGGAGTGGGCCGAGCCATTGCCGACTCATTTGCTGAGGCTGGGACTGGAGTTATTTACCCCTACCACGACTGGCCAGAAGCCTGCGAAGAAACAAATACACATCTTTCCACCTTCCCAAACACCCTGGCTATCAGAGCCGATCTCACCGACCAGAACCAAGTTAAGGCCATGTTCAAAAAGATCGCAACAGAGTATGGCAAAATTCACATTGTAATAAATAATATTGAACGCGGTGGCATGCCCATTGTTCACGGGGCTTACACTCCAGAGCAGTGGGATCTTGAGATGAATACAACATTAAAAGCCAAATGGCTTATCTTTCAGGAGTCTCTCCCTCTTATGCAAAAAGCCACGCAAGGGGTTATGGTCAACATATCTTCTATAGCAGGGAAAGTTGGCCGATCTGGCCCGGCCGGTTTGATCTTTAACGATGCATATGCTGCTGCCAATCAGGCCATTTCTTCATTCACCAAAAATTGGGCTCAGCTGGCAGGACCAAACATAAGAGTAAATGAATTAATTCTCGGTTTTATTCAATCAAGACATGCCCAAGGGACACGAGGCTGGGAGCTTCTAAGTGATGAGCAACAAAATGCTATAATACAGCGTTCTATTCAAAAAAGGACCGGAACTTTGTCCGAAGTTGTCAAAACTGTATTGTTTATGGTTCAAGACGCCACCTTCATGACCGGCAGTTCAATATGTTTAGACGGCGGTTTCCTAGTTGGTCACGACCAAGTGCCGCCCCTCCCTGACCAACAAGACAACCTTCATATAAAGCTGGCAAAATAATCAACAGATTGATGATTATTCTCCGCACCCTCCTGGCATAGCATAAACAATCCGCTTAATAATAATTCACAGCTTCTCTTTTACTATTCTTAATCCTGCAATACCCAAGCAGGAATACGGTGCATAACATATTCAACGGCTGCCAACTTGGCATCCTCACGTTCCTGATCGGTTGGCTTTTTTTTCTTAGTTCCACCAACTTCAGCCATAACGTCGTCTGCATCATACCAACAAAGTTCTTTCTCGTTATGGTCATAAACCGTCAGTATCCGCCGGTTATCTTCATACACATGCTCTTCTTCAATAATATTACCAATAATTTTTTTTGCTTCCTCATAGGGGAGGAACTTTACATCTTCAGACATTACTTCTCACTCCATAACTGTTACTCTTCCCCCATCCAAAAATATTGGTCTGTGAGAAAGATATTAAAATCAAACGTATTTTTTGGGCAAAAACATCTTTTGATAACTATCCTGGGCGTAACGATCAGTCATACTGGCAATAAAATCACAAATTCTTCTGGTTTTGGATGTACTATTAGCAAAGGCTCCCATTTCACAGACTAAGTATTTAAAATTATTATCGTAATAACCAAAAAGTTCCGTTAAAATTTTCGACGCCTTTAAAAATTCAGCATGCACTTGTTCTGACCTATAAACATTATCAAAAAGAAATTTTCGCAATATCTGCATACTCTCACCAACTTCAGGATCAACTCCAAATTCGGGCTTGCCGTTTGAGAAACTTGTCCCAGCAATTACGCCTTGGATCATTGCCATATTTCGGCGCGAATGTGTATCTCCCAAAACCTCTGAGCAGCGCACTGGAATGTCGTGAGCTGATATAATTCCACTCCTGACCGCATCATCGAGATCATGGCTCAAATAGGCTATAATGTCCGCATAACGAACCACACAGCCCTCAGCGGTAGCCGGCATATTGTGGCTATTGGTTGGAATAACTTCTCCATACCCTTTCGAATGCTTTGCAATCCCATCACGGACTTCATGACTTAAATTTAGACCATATCCATCATTTTCCAAGACATCAACTACTCGCAGGCTTTGCTGATAATGCGAGAACCCTCCTGGTGTCAGTTGATCCAAAACAGTTTCACCAGCATGACCAAATGGGGTATGTCCAAGATCGTGCCCCATGGCTATGGCTTCCACCAAATCTTCGTTCAGTCCTAAACTGCGTGCCAACACCCTGCCAATCTGCGAGACTTCTAAGGTATGTGTCAAACGAGTTCGGTAATGATCATCAGTGGGCGCCAAAAAAACTTGGGTTTTGAACTTTAAGCGGCGAAAAGCTTTTGAATAGACAATCCGATCCCTATCTCGTTGAAAGGCCGTTCGTATTGGGCACGCTTCTTCCTGACGGATTCGCCCCTTACTCTCTGCACTAAAGCAGGCGTAGGGAGATAGCATTCTCTTTTCTTCTACTTCTATCTTTTCACGGATCAGCATAGTTGCAAGATTCACTACAGGGTGGCCTACATATTATTTACGACTCATCCAGCGCCAAACACATACTTACATCTATCATTAAAGCAAATATTGAGAAATATTTATAGAATATAGAGGTTAGACCAAAGAAGGATGTGCTTCTGCTTGATTTTGAGCCCACTCCATGGAGGCAAAGGTGTTGCACCCTTCAGAAAAGTTTTTCACCTCCAAAGAAAACCATTTTATATCATTGCTACTTTTAAATTTAACACCCAAGGCATCACAGAGAGTCTCAACTTCCAAATTGTTTCGGGATAAATCTGCTGTTTGACCGGGCCAAAACAAGTCATGACAGGTCACAGATTCAACCATTCTTATCAAATCTTCAATCCATATGAAATGTCTGAAACGAACATTAACCGTAGCAACACCCCAGTGGCCCAGTGATTTTGGCAGACCACCTTTTTCTTGTTGTACTGCACTTGGTGGATAGATAGGAACTTGCACATTTAAAACAAGATCGTCCGTATCTCTTAAAGATCCATGCATTTTACACTGATATTCAACAGTACCGGAGACCTTTGAATTTGTCTTTTTTAAAAAATAGGGGAATTCAATCTCAACATGGGCAGCCTCGGCTTGAAGCCGTGTTTTCATTTCGGTGAGAATTAAATGAAAATTTTTCAAATTAATTTCACCGTGAATACGGTTGAGGATCTCAATGAAACGACTCATGTGGGTCCCCTTAAACTGATGGGGAAGATTGACATACATATTAAAAGTAGCAACTGTTTTCTGGGTTTTCTTCTCCTTATCTAAAACAGTTATTGGGTATGATATATTTTTCACCCCAACTTTTTTAATATTTATCCGCCTAAAGTCAGGCTGATTTTGTATATCTTTCATTATTGCTAAGCGAGATGTCTTCTAAGCGCGTCCTTAAGTTCATCAAGATTGGCAGACTTAACCAAATACTCATCAGAAGCCCAGGAAGAAAGATCTTGCTTAAACTCCTGGTAGGCTGAGCTCAGGATTACAGGGAGGGCTGGGTCAATTTCCTTGATTTTCCTTAATGCCTCAAGTCCATTCATACCTGGCATATTTATGTCAAGAATAACTAAATCAACTTTTGCATTTGAAAGTTTATCAAGGGCTTCTTCGCCTGAGAAGGCTGAATCAACGCTATACCCTTCTTCTTCTAACTCCTCTCGGTATAGAAGATGTATGGAGTCTTCGTCGTCAACGAGTAAAATATTCTTCATAATCCACCTCTGGTGTTGCGTGTGGGATCAGATATCAGGCCGTCTTTGCGGCACTTTACATTTCTCATCCCCTCGACCTAAGTAAAGACTTTCCGAAACAAACTGGCAATTATTTTACCATCTAAAGAACAACTTCCCTCAAATATTTAGCCGCATCTTCTGGGGGTGTAGGATTAATATAAAATCCCGAGCCCCATTCAAATCCGGCTATTTGGGTCAATTTAGGAACTATTTCAAAATGCCAGTGGAAATGCTCCAATGGTTGCGATCTCAATGGCGATGTATGGAGTACAAAATTATACGGCGCATTGGGAATGCACCCATCTAATCTCCTCAGGCACTCTGAAAAAACTGCTGTCAATTGCCCAAAAGATTCATCATCCATGGATATATAGGCTGAAGAGTGTTTTTTGGGTAAAACCCACATCTCGAAAGGAGATCTGGGTGCAAAAGGAGTTATAACTAAAAACCGTTCATTCTCACAGACGATCCTTGTTTGGTCTCGACACTCTTGGTGAATTATATCACAAAAAACACATCGTTCTTTGTATTTATAATAGGCCAGACTACCTTCGAGTTCAGAGACAATCATGCGTGGTAAAATTGGAAGGGCCACCAATTGTGAGTGAGAATGCTCAAGAGACGCTCCTGCAGATTTCCCGTTATTTTTGAAAACCATGACATAACGGAACCTTGAATCATGTGCAAGATCTATTAATCGGTCCCGAAAGGCGAAAAAAACCTGGGCCATTCGATCATGGGGAAGATGCGTAAATGATTCATTATGATTGGGAGTCTCAACAATTACTTCATGAGCACCAATCCCATTCATTTTATCATAGAGTCCTTCGCCAACCTTATCGATATCCCCCTCTATAACCAGTGCAGGATATTTATTCGGGACAACACGCAGATCCCATCCTGGAGAATTGGCATCGTGCGGTTGCTGCCCATAGCTTAGAACTTCAGGAGGGGTAGTCTTTTCATTGCCTGGACATAATGGACAAAATCCACCTTTAGTATCAGGCTTATCAATAATAAAATCAGTTGGCCTTTTCCCCCGTTCCTTAGAAATGATAATCCAGCGGCCAAGGATTGGGTCTTTTCGTAGTTCAGGCATTATATTTTACACAAACCCTCTGTTCGCAAAAAACAGCCACAAGGGGTAGTTAAGGTTACCCCCAATAAGCATCAACCGGCATGGGCTTTTTCATGATCTTCCTGTTTTGTCTTGCACGCGATACATAACGTTGTTACAGGGCGGGCTTCTAAACGCTCAGAAGAGATATCATCCCCACAATCGTCACATATTCCATAAGACTCATCATCCATCCTTTCTAGGGCAGATTTTATCTTAACAAGCAATTTTCTCTCACGATCTCTAATCCGCAATTCAAAGCTGCGGTCAGACTCGGCAGCAGCTCTATCGGTAGGGTCTGGATAATTGTCATTGTGGTCAGTCATCTCAGATAGTGTTTTGCTTGCTTCTGAAAGGAGGTCTTCATTCATGTCCTCCAGCTTTCTTTTAAAATACTCGAGTTTTTCTTTATCCATATCTTTCCTCCAAAAAAAGGGACCTTGCAACCAGTGTCTCTTGGTTAATGATCAAACCTTCCTTCTGTGCTTTTCAACACCAAATATAATTAAATAAGATAGGTACTGCCAGGTTAGTTTACCATTAACTTCTGATATATGTCCCGCTTTTCCCTCCAGTTTTTTTTAATAACCTAATATCACTGATAACCATACCTTTATCAACTGACTTACTCATATCATAAATGGTCAGGGCTGCAATTGACACAGCTGTCAACGCCTCCATTTCCACTCCAGTTTTACCTGTAATCTTCACAGTTGCATTGATTGAGATTGAACAGCTTACATCGTCAAACTCAAAATCTATCTCAGCTTTGGTAATATTCAAAGGATGAGTCAGGGGAATCACCTGATCAACCTTCTTGGCAGCCATTATACCTGCTAACCTGGCAACCCCAAGCACATCCCCTTTGGCAATTTCACCAGCCTTTACCAATTGATAACCATGCGAAGACATCTGTATTTGGCCACTGGCAATTGCTTCGCGAATCGTATCCCTTTTAGCGGACACATCAACCATAATAGCATCGCCAGCCTGGTTAAAATGTGTCAGTTTATCTGGATTACTTTTCTTACCCAAGAATACACCCAATTATAGCCTTTACACATTAACTATGAAAAAATTTCTTAAAAAAACCCTCATTGCCTGCCAACCCTTTATCCTCTCCGCTCAATTCAGCAAATTCAGTCAGCAACTCAGTCTGTCTCTTATTCAGGTTTGTCGGTGTCATCACCTTGAACACGATAACCATATCACCACGCCCATAGCCCCGCAAACTCGGAACACCTTGGCTGTTCAACGTCATTGAATCCCCAGATTGCGTTCCTTTTTTTACACTGATTTCGGTGCTTCCATGTATGGTTGGAACGTCCATCTTTACACCAAGTGTGGCCTGAGCCATGGAGATGGGCAAATTGCAATATATATTACTGCCATCTCTTTCAAAAAATTCATGCTGCTCAACATGGATTATGACGTATAAATCACCAGGCCGACCACCCTTCCTGCCGCCTTGTCCCTCACTCTGCAACCGCATCCTCGCCCCGGTGTCAACTCCGGCTGGAATTTTAAGTGAGACCTTCTTCTTTTTATTTTTTAACCCTTTACCATCACAATCCTGGCATGGATCAGTAATTAGCTCACCACTTCCCTGACACTGTGGACAGGTAGTGCTTACCCTGAAAAATCCTTGAGAACGCATCACCTGACCCCTTCCATTACAGGCTGAGCATGTCTTGGGTTTATGACCTGGCCTCAGGCCAGTCCCTTCACATGTCCAGCAAGTATCTGGCCGGGTAATTTCTATCTCTTTATTAACGCCATGCACTGCATCCATAAAGGAGACTTTGAGATCATAGCGCAGATCTGAGCCATTTACAGGCCCCTTACTGTTCTGTCTGGATGAGCCACCACCCCCAAAACCAAAAAGATCTTCAAAAATATCGCCAAAACTTGAAAAAATATCTTCTGCATTGCCGGGACCACTGAAGCCAGAATTTTTTAATCCATCCACTCCATAACGGTCAAAAATCTGTCGTTTCTCAGAGTCACCAAGAACTTCATAGGCCTCTGCTGCACTTTTAAATTTTTCTTCAGCACCAGCATCGCCAGGGTTCCTGTCTGGGTGGTATTTCATAGCCTTCTTTCGATAGGACTTCTTGATCTCATCGGGCGATGCCGTCCGTGAGACCCCCAAAATTTCATAATAGTCCATTACTATGCAGCCACCACTTCAGATTCTTCAACTTCACCTTCTTCCTTAATCTCTTCTTCAGCTTCCACTTTCTCAAAATCTCTTAAATTTTCGGCAGTAACAACCCCTGCGGCGATCTCACGCAAGGTCATTACGACCTCTTTATTCTTGCCTTCAACCAACATCGGAAGCCCCTCACGATGCTGTTTCAATCGTGCCAGAGCCAAGTGAATTAAAGAAAAACGGTTTTCACTACCAATCTCTTTCAGGCAATCTTCAACTGTAATACGCGCCATTTATATTCTCCTTACCTAAATTAGGTGTAATATCCCAAACTAACGAACTCACTTCAAGCCTCCCTGCAAATCAAGAATAGTCTCACAAATACAAGATTTCAGACATTGCTAAAAAGGGGAAATAACGCTTGGCACTACACCCCAGAGGCACTCTGCTAAAACTGAAACAATATAATCGTTTTTATCTGTTTAGCAATATGTTTTTTTAGCTCCCGGCAGGTTAGATTCATAGCTAACCCAGATATTTGACGAACAGTTTGCATAACTTGACTCAACTGATTGTTTTTGTGGCAAAAATGAAGTAATTTTTTAGTGTTCTTTACGATTACACTACTGTACCAGTGGTGTAACTGCTACACGACGAGTGCCTAAATACTAATTTCTCTAAAGCTGTTCGCTCTTCGAGCAAGATGATACATCCGCATAGCCTGCAGTGTATGGTGTCTCGCATACTTAAGAATTACGAGAAAACCTTACCCTTTGTCTATACGGCGCCTCTTCTTGTGAAATTACCGGGCTGATGAAGTTCCGTATTTTACTTTCCCAATAAACTTGACACGTTATTGCTACAACCAAATACAGAGTCAGCCAGCAACGGCTATCAACAAAGAACAAACTATCCAAAACAAACCTGACTACAAAGCAACTTTTTAAATACCCCGTTTTAACTTGTGAAAACAAGGTAGCTCCCCCCCCTGCACCTTCTCCTTTTTAGCAAGCCCAAATAACGGCACAAGAAATGCATAAACACTACACATCAAGAACGCCAGATAAAAAACATGCGCACACATTACCATTTATCAGTTAATAGATTAACCGATGAAAGAACCATTATTTATTTGATATAATTAGATTAATCTCTCAGAGACAAAACAGACAACTATCTTACCACACACATTTAATGGGAAAAAAATTCCCGTCAAAATAATGACAGGCGACATCTCAATGAGCTTAAAATACATCATAACATTACTTACAATTGCTTTTCTGAGTACGGCTTGCAGCGCAGGAGGAAGTTCAGCAACTTCATCTGGTGCAACCGTAAAGGATTTTTGGCCCATCACAGGCGTCGACAAGTATGAGGCCGTTATCTATCCTGCGGAACCGGATAACCCAAAATGGTCCAACTAATTAAAAGCCCAAATACAATGCTAAGATCTCTTGAAATCTGTCCGGCCTTAAAAATGCGGACCATGGAGCACCCAAACATGAATCGCACACGCATCAGTTTTCCACACAAGCAAAATATAACATTGCACAACTGGCTCTTTTTTTTACTCGCTCTTTTTTTTATAGCGGCCATACCAACTCTCAGCCGGGCTGAAAATCGTTTCCCAACACCTCGTGCAATTGACTATCCGCATCATGTCAACAGCGACTATCAATATAAGACCGGGCGATTCACCCCTCCTCCAAGTGAAAAAACCCTTTGGGACTATTTGTCATTTTTTTCCTGGAAACCTGACCCACACCAGGGTCATCATTTTCCTGCCAAAGAAAGCATTGCAATACGAGCTCGAGTAAGAGAACTAACTATACAATTGATTTCTAACTCTAAAGAAACATTTGTTGATGAATATGCCTTGACCGTCAATACCTTTGTTAACCTTAGCAACCTGTACAAAACCTCCACCCTTGGCCGTTACATCAGTGAGCAGATGATCGGTGAGCTCCAAATGGCCGGTGCAGAAGTAATTGATGTAAGGAAAAGCGCTGGCCTGATGATTCATGAACGACTTGGTGAATTCGGCCTTTCCCGCCGAATGAATGAATTGAGTTATGTCCATGCTTCTCAAGCCATGGTAGTAGGAACCTACACGTATGCTCAAGGCCAAATCATCATCAACGCCAGGCTTTTGAGAAACTCCGACGGGCTTGTCATCTCAAACAGCAGTATTGCCTTTGAACTCGACCCGGTCACCTTGCAAATGCTTGCTGACGAGGCCATGCCACCACAAGGAGGCGGCATGGTAAAGGTTGAAGAATACAACAAAGAGATGCGGTGAAAGACATGCTGCAAATAATCAATGTTTTAAAAAGAACATGGTCAACCAAACAACAAAACCGCAAACTAATTGTTGTTGTGGCCCTACTCTCCCTAACCCTCTTTTCAGGGTGCAACACAATTCTATATGATATTTTGGGGTTAGGCACCACACGCCAAATGGAAGTTTACGCTGAGGCCCGATACAAAAAAGCAATGAATTACATGAAAGAAAGCCAATTCGAATTAGCCCAGGAAGAATTTGCAATTGTAGCATCCACTGCCAATTCACAAGAGTTGCGCTTGCTTGCCTTAGAAGCCTATAACAAAGCTGACAAAGCCATTTCCGTTAAACGGTAGGAGAATATTTGCTCAATGAAAATTATCATATCAAAAAATGCTCCGTTATATTTGCTCTGTTTTGTCATGTTCGCCTTCTTTGCTACCGGCTGCAGCACGAATAACAATGCAAAAACAATATCTGCCCTTTCGCCTGATTTTTTTGGCATAGGCGATGAACTTGCCAGACAATTAGTTGAAAACAGAAGGCGCTCCTTCGGGGTCGAAGAAAAATTAATTTTCACAACCGTTGTCAACCTAGACAACTTAAACCACACTACTAAATTTGGCAGAACTCTGACTGAGTCAATGGCCACAAGCCTTTTCCAATACGGCTACGGCGTGGTAGAACTCCGCAAATCAGGGGCAATATTAATAAGAGATAACGCAGGGGAACTTGTACTCACCAGAGAAAGCAAAAGACTCGCCAAGCAGCACCAGGCGGGAGCTGTTGTAGCTGGGACCTATTCTGTAACCCCTGACTCAGTTATTATTAATATAAAACTGCTCGACAGCGTATCCCAGGATGTTTTATCGGTTGCCGGACTCGAATTAGGTAGAAGTCACACCATCAACTATCTGCTTTCTGACCAGATTGGCATGATAGACTCTAAACTGTCTGGGTCTGAGAACTTTTAAAAAGTAACAAAACAGCATTCACCCAACCTCAAAAAGAGCAAACCATGAAAGTAAAAAATATCCCCCTCCTTTTCTTAATAACTTTAAGCTTTTACGGATGCTCTACACGCTCAGCAATGCAGTCATCTCAGCAAATAAAAATCGACAAAGGAACCCCTGTCGTTCATATCCATCCCATGAATCATGAGGCTTACTCTAAAGCATCGGTAGGTGTCCTGCCTTTCAGCCTGCCACCAAATATGAACGAAGAAATGGGGGCTGGAATAGCAGCCCTTTTTAAGGAAGTTTTATTAGGAAAAAGAATTTACCCAAAAGTAAAAACCATTGATATGCAGTACAACAACAATGAACAGGCTATGGCCATTGGTAAAGAAGCTGGTACAGATTTAGTCCTGGCGGGCAAGATTAACTATGCCATTGAAAGCACCGAATTGGGAGGGGCTCGGCTTGACATCTCCATCAGGATGTTAAATGTTAACACCAAACAAACGGTGTGGCACATTAATCAAGCCATGGACCAACCCATGGCCTATCCTAAAACAGATATCCTCAACTTCATGCTCACTTCAACCCTTCCACAACAGATAAGACGCCCCATGGGGGCTCCAGCCATGACCAACATGTTGGCACAAAGTGCTGTGGACATGGCCGATGTACTGGGTGGAGCTCGCTACGTTCGAAGATAAACAGAATTTAAGTTACTTCCCATCGACAAAAGGATTTTTTAATAACATGGTCTGTTCACGACCAGGCCCTACTGAAATAATATAGGCTGGCGTCTCAGTCAAATCCTCAATCCTCTTGACATAGTCACGAGCCTCTTGCGGTAATTGATCAACACTCACTACTTGGTCAATTTCCTGCTGCCAACCTTGAACCTCTTCATACTTTGGTTTGAGTCGGGCAGTTTGCTTTATATTTCCAGGCATTGCATTAAATACTTGCTCTCCATCACTGTAAGAAGTCGCAACCTTCAAGGTTGGCTGACCACTCAACACGTCTAGTTTTGTAATAGCTAACCCATTAATTCCATTTAAACGCACAGCCTCTTGGGCAATTACTGCATCAAGCCATCCGCACCTTCGCTTACGACCCGTGGTTGCACCGAACTCTCCACCCTTTTTCTGAATAGAAGCTCCAACCTCATCAAAAAGTTCACTCGGAAACGGCCCCTCACCAACTCTGGTGGTATACGCCTTTAAAATTCCTATCACAGAATCAATGTGAGATGGCCCAAAACCAGAACCTGTACAGGCATTCCCAGCCACTGTATTTGAAGAAGTAACAAATGGATAAGTTCCATGGTCGATATCAAGTTGTGTCCCTTGTGCACCTTCAAAAAGGATATGTTTGCCCTCTCTTCTCCCTTGATCCAGCTCCACCGATACATTCTTAATAAAAGGTGTTAGTTTTTCGGCATACTCCATAAAAGTTCTGTAAATATCATCAAAGGAAAGCGGTCCGCTACTTGAACCGTCACCCAAAATTCTGTTTTTCTCATCAATGTTATCACGCAATTTTTCTTTGAATAAATCTTCGTCTCGAAGCTCACCAAGTTTTATACCTTTACGCAGAATCTTATCCCCATAGCAGGGACCAATTCCTCGACCGGTGGTGCCTATTTTCTTACCAGCTTTCATTTTCTGTTCACTGACATTATCCAACATATTATGATAAGGCATAATTAAATGTGCATTTTCACTGACAGAAAGACGCCCCGGTGTTACCGCAAGACCCTTTTCATCAAGTTCCTGCATTTCATCAAGTAAAACGCCTGGATCCAGCACAACCCCATTGCCGATAAAACACTTTTTATTTTCATATAAAATCCCTGAAGGTATCAGGTGAAAAACAAATTTCTTCCCTTCCACCACCAAAGTATGTCCAGCATTATTCCCACCCTGGAACCGCACAACATAATCTGCATATCCAGTTAAAAGATCTACAATCTTCCCTTTTCCTTCATCACCCCATTGGGTACCAACAATTACAACATTAGCCATTTTTTCATGCTCCTGAGCCGGCAGCGCCGGAGTTTAAAAACCATATTGTAAAAAATGCAGTCACAAATAACAACCTGACCTATTTCCACTTTTTTAGCTGTTCTTCCTTACATTTAACTGCCACACACCTTTTCCAGAAAAATACAGTAATTCACCGGAAAGAAGGCAGCATGACTAAATTTTGGCACAGCGATCCATATTAGTAAACCCCTGTTAAAATGTCAATCTATCATGCTCCTTGACATGCCCTTATAAATAACTTAATTTTACCAATCTTTAGTACAATTATCGAAACCCAGAACACGACACAAACAATCTTAATCAAGACTGATTAACAAAACATTAGTGATACCTTATGTTTGGAATAGGACTCCCAGAACTAATCTTAATAATGGCCGTTGCACTTATCGTGGTCGGCCCTGAAAAGCTTCCTGAACTTGCCAAAACGCTCGCAAGACAGATGGTTGAACTTAAAAAAGCGGCCAACACTCTCAAGGACAGCCTCAACGACGAAGAAACCAATGACAAGCCCTGGGAAAAAATCACACCAGAGCAACCACAAATTGCTGACTTAAGCCCTGTTCGCCCCCTCGACATCCTGCCAGACATAGAGAATAAATATGCTCCAGAACAGGCCTCCGAGGATGCCACCGACCACCAAGATGAAACTACCGCGCCAACCGAAAATAACGAATCAGTAAACGAATCAATCTCTCCACCACAGCCCTCTTCCACTGAAAATACAAATAAAAAATGACCCTCCTTTCCGATCATTTTTCTTCTCATCTGCAAGAGTTGCGACAAAGACTAATTATTTCTGCCATAGCACTTATGGTATGCACAGGCATTGCCTATTTTTTCGCCAAGCCCATCTCAGAATTTTTCATGATCCCGCTTTTCAAGGCTTACCCGGACCTTGCCACCTTGGTTTATACAAATTTAACTGAAGCCTTTTTCAGTTACCTCAAGCTGGCCATATTAATAGGAATAATAACCTGCTTCCCTATCCTGACATACCAAACCTGGATGTACATAGCGCCTGCCCTCCATAAAAATGAAAAAAAGACCGTCCTCGCTGTCGTGTTCTTTTCCTCAGCCCTTTTTATTGGAGGTGTGGCCTTTGCATACCTGGTAGTATTGCCAGAAATTTTAACTTTTCTGATGGGGTTCACTAGAGACAACCTTACACCCATGCCCAAATTTGGCGCCTACCTCACCTTTGTTGCCAGAACAAGCTTAACCTTTGGATTGGCCTTTGAAATACCCTTTTTAATGGTTGCCACATCAAAAACTGGACTGGTAAAAGCTGAATACTTCTACAAAAAACGATTATATTTTTATCTGGTTATACTCATCCTATCATTCCTCCTCACGGCTGGCGACCCGTTCTCGGCCATCCTCTTAACCATGCCCCTCTGTCTACTTTATGAAATGGGAATTTTCATAACTAAACTCTTTTGCTAAAAAAATAATCCCTATCAAGCATATGGGACTGTGCAGCATGGTCAGCTTGCCAAAAAATTTTGTTCATCAACGAAAAGAACCGAATTCTATTGGTTGAAGAACAGCATATTCCTCCCCGTTATAATAATTTAGATATAATAATGTTGCGGTTAGAAACTGTCGAAAACCGGAAAAAGACCCTTAAACTGCAGAAATTCCATGGATTACAAATTGAAAGAATGTAAATTATGCGGAGTTGGTGACATTACAATTGAAAACTTAATGCAATTATCGATACACTGTTCAATCCAGGGTTTAGTTAATAAAAAAATCATTCACAAATAAACCCATATTCACGGGCATTAACATTATGTCGCTTTTCCCAGCCAATTGTTGAACGTTTGCTAGGCCCATAGTCATGCCCCGGCCAAACAACAGTTTCATCTGGCAAATCCATTAATCCTTTAATGGATTTGCCCAAGGTCGGCCTGTGGCCTGTTGGCAGATCCGTCCTCCCTGAATCTCCTACAAACAAAGTATCTCCTGTAAACAATTGACCATCAACATAAAGACAGATACCACCTGCAGAATGCCCTGGAGTATGTAATATTAATATTTGCAGCTCTCCAAGAGTAAAACGATTTTCCTCTCCGAATATTTTTTTTGCTTGGGGGTACTCGTCACTATCTGCTTCATGAATATATAAATCGGCTCCGGTCAACTCCTGTAAACGAGAGTTGCCGGCGGTATGATCATGATGGCGATGAGTGTTAAAAATATGTTTAATTGTCAAACCTTCCTTCACCGCCTCCGCAATAATCCGCTCAACATCACCGGCAGGATCTATCACCAAAGCTTCTTTACTCTTTTCACAACCAAGAACATAGCAAAAAACTTCCCAAGGGCCTATTAACAACTGTTTAACAATCATCTCCTCCTCCCCTCAAATATATTCCTTAAAAGATAAAGGCTTATTTAGTTAATCTTCAGGACGCATTTTAAATTTTGATTAAATAGCAAAACACACTACACTCACTCTTCGTCCCAGCGATACTTGCTATCAATTATTACTCCAGGACTGTTGGCTTCTTTTAAGACAGCTAAACAATCATTAAACACATCAAATTGCTGCTGCTCTTTAAATTTATCTCCCATGGCATGCCCAAAGGGAAATTGCAGGTAATACGTACGAGGGGGCATTACCCTCTCACTGATAGTACGGACCAAAGATACTCCTACAGTTGAAACCCCCTGTGCTTCAACTGCTCGCTGGACCAGACCGACCGTCTGGTTGCACATCCCTCAAGCTGGTACAAAAACTGCCACATCTGCCTGTTGGCTGACAAGCTCTTTTGCAACTTCAATTGCGGTTTCCTCCATCAATGTAACAAGATGAGGGCCTGCAATATGTCCCATAAAACTATAAAAATAATCCGAAACATCCCCGATCAATCCTTGTTGATGAGCCTTTTTCACAATGTCAATCGGCAAGACAAGATTTATGTCTTGGTCTGCGTCATCATGGTCATAGTAATCATGTGTAATAATCAGGTTTCTGCTTGCAGTGCCCGAAGGAATTCGGCGGAAGGTCGGATCTCCATCCTTGTCTAACATATCAAAAGGCATATCAGTTCTGAGATGCACCCCACCTGTGGTCAACAACGCCACTTTACATTCCTCTAAAGGTTTTCCAAGAGGAGTCCAAGGAGTAGATTCAAAAACAAACGTATCGAAGCTCCTGGCCCAACGGGCTTTTACCCAAGGAATTTTATACCAGGCAACCATCAACTTATTCATCAATTTATTTGCCACGACTCCTCCCTTATGAAACAATTACCAGAAAAATACGTTGTCTCACTATTGAGAGTCTGATCTATCAGCAGATGCTGCGCTCTCAACATATTTCTTAAGCTTTTCGAGATAATAGCCCCGGTTTTCTGGATTCTGCACAAGCGCCCTTTTTTCAGCCAAAATCGCCTGTTCAATAAAACCATTACGAAAGTAAGCCAGAGCAAGGGTGTCAAGAATATGAGGACTTGGTTGCAAAATCACTGCTTGCTTAGCCAAATCAAGGGCCTGAGTTGGATCAATCACGGAGGACTCTTCAGCCGTGAGCAGTAGCCACGCCAGATTATTATATACCTCAGCCAAATCAGGGTTTAGTCCAATGACTTTTTTATAGGCATCAATTGCTTGCCTGTATTTCTTGCGGCTATACTGCAAGTTGCCCAGCAATTGATATAGATCAACGTTATCAGGATCTTCTGAAATCTTATCAAGAATTACAAATTCCAAAACCGCTAATTTTTTCCCAACATCCCCCTGTTGAAGTTTATCTGGCATGCGCCATAAAACTGTCGCAGCAAACACTCCAACCACCAAAAGAACCGACAAGGCGACATAAACCTTACGATCATGGCGCTTTACAAGGGAATGGTTCTCCTCACTGCGAATAAGATAATCAATTCGTTGTCCAATCCCGAAATGATGCCAACTCGGCTGATCACGATTATTTCCACTGAACCAGGCTATTTTCTCAAAAACTCGTACCAGGGGAGCGCTACTTCCCATGGTTTGCATGGCATGTAAGTCAGCCTGTCGTTCAAAATTACGCATAAAAAATCCCAAAATGTACCTAAAATAGACAATAAGCAACACAAACATTGAACCAGTCACAATCAAAGTAAGGGCATTGCCGGGCTCTTTATTAGCGATATAAATTGCTTTGTAAAAAAACTCCGAATTGGTCAATAAATGCAAAATCGGATAGGCCGAAAGTTGCGCAAAAAGCCCAAAACCTAAAAACAACAAGAGATAGAGCTGCAAGTGTCTTTTCTTTACATGCCCAAGCTCATGGGCCATCACAGCCTCAACCTCTTCAGCAGTCATAGTAGATAAAAGAGCCGGGGTAACCAGCAAATAACGAAAACGGGAAATCACCCCCATCACCCCGGCAGTAAGGGCCTGGCCTTCGTGAAGAGGCCACAACATGATATCGGCATACTCAACCTGCTGGGCCCGGCATAACCGCTCTATCTTCTCTCTTGCAGGACCGGATGGCATTGACGTACACCCCCACATCCTGGTTATCAAGGCAGGAAATATTATTGCCAACAACAAAAAGAAAATCAAAATGATGATTGTTTCGCCCCAGGCTGAAGCAAGCAGACTTTTGATCCAGGGCAAAGAGGAAAGCTGCAACAAATCGGCAAAAAGTGACAGTAGAAGCCAGGGCAAAATTATTGGCAGATTGGTTTTTAGATTGGTTACAACAAAAACAGTTGTGCTTTGTTCTCTGCCAAAAACCTTTTGATACCCAGTGCTAGCCTGAGCCCACATGGTTACGAGATATACGGTGAACAACAGCAAACAGAAAAAACTCTCAATCACAGGCAGTTTATCAGCCAGGGGGATATCATTAAAATAGTACTGGCAGTCAAGCAAATAAACATCCATGCTAAAAAAAAGAATAGCTAAGATTGAAGCCTTAAGCTCTGCTGCAGGATAATGGCTAGCACTCGTTAGTTTTTCTTTAGAAAAAATTCGTCCTAGCACCCCATAAAAAACGCCTAACTTGATGATGAAAAACAGGATTGCTTGTGAGGGTGGGAATTGTGGTTGGTCCGGTGCGGCATTGGTGGTTATTAAGAAGATAACCACCAAAAAATAAATGAGATTATTATATATCAAAACTTATCGACTATTCCGATTCGCATTTCTCTGCGGAGATGCTGAAACATTATGAGATTTAAACTGTCTGATCAACGAGTTGAGTTGAGCGGGAGTAACTATCTTTTTATGGGTAAAATATTCACCAAATTTTTTCTGTTCTCTTTTTTGCTGTAAAACAATAAGGCGCAACTGGTTGGCGGTTAACATTCCCATTTTCATAGCTGTCTGACCAAAAGAATCAGACACTTTTTTATTTTGTAAAATGGTCAAAATATCTTTATTGCTGAGCCACCCAAGTTGTAGACCAATTTCACCCAACCTTGGTCGTTTTGTTCGTTGCCACACCAGGGCCTTGACAATGGTCTGCCAATTGGCAATGCCAGAATAATAAAGATAGTGCCCAAAAAGAAGCTTTCGGGCCGGGATACTTCGTCGCCCATTCTTAAGATTACCAGGGCCGGACCGGCCATCGTCTCGTGAATTCGTCTGTACCCTGTCCTTTTGCTTAGCCTCAGTTGCTCGACCATTTTGATTCTGCCCAACCTTACTACTTCCAGCATCGTTTCGCCGGGCCTTTCTATGGGCAAATGATGAAAGGTGTCTACCATGGGATGGACCGGTTGAAGTTGGCCGTGCGGTTCTATTTCTTGTGTGAGTAGCGGAGAACTGCTTGGCGGTATCTTTAAAACAATACCCTTTGTCCCTAGCCTCCAAATAGCCAATTAAATTCTCGTATGCCTGCTGCACAGCATGAAAGAGATCATGCCCACGCTCACAACTTCCTCTCCCGTTCCTACCTTTAATTCGTCTGTCAGGATGGGTCTCAAGGGCCTTTTTCCTATAGGCGCTCTTTATACCCGAAACTTGCAGATATTCAAGAAAGCCACGGGTCACCTGTGTTTCAGATCCAAATAGCACCCGGCAAGCATTAAATAATTCCTGTTCAGCAAAAACTACTGACATTAAGCCCCCTTATTAAAAATAAATAATCAAAGATTATTATTCAAATAAGCCTTTTTTTTTATTCTTTCAAGATCATATTATCGTATCAATATAATTTATAATATATCATATAAAGATAAAATCAGTTTTTTCACAATATGGACTACATTTTCACAAATGTTACAAACGATTTAATTCAGGGTATAATTATAATCAATTAATCCCCTTGTGGCTAATCTATCAAAAGCTACTAGGCATGACACACCCACAACTTAGTTATGAGGAATCCAAATGGCAACATTTAATGGGCTCTCCCAAAACCCAGTTTACCACAAGCTTAACGAACTTGCTAAAGAACCCTTTGACCTGACAATGGCTGGGGCCTTAAACAAAAAACGCATTTCATCATATCATGCACAAACTGCTGGATACAGCCTTCTGTATGGCACCCAACGCTTAAACCATGATGTCCTTACCGCCCTGCAACAACTGGCAGATGACAGTCAACTTGTTACACAATTTTTACAAATGAAAAAAGGTGAGGTGATCAATAAAATTGATGGGTATGAAAGTGAACACCGACAGGTTCTTCATACCTGTGTACGTGATGTGTTCACGGGTAAGCCCCTCCACCGAGACTCTGCTCAGCAGGCAAAAACTGAACTGGCAAAACTTCAAAATTTTCTAGAAGACCTGACTCGCTGCACCATCAGCACACCAGATGGTGGCCAGTTTACAGACATGATCTTAATAGGCATTGGTGGGTCCGATTTGGGCCCGCGTGCTCTTTACATGGCGCTCAATGCCTACTGCCTCCCAGATAAACGCATTCATTTTATCTCCAATGTTGACCCTGATGATGCTGCAATGGTTTTGCGGGGGATAAATTTAAAAAATACTTTAGTTAATGTTGTTTCAAAAAGCGGTACCACCCTCGAAACCCTGAGCAACGAAGAACTGGTCCGGAATGCCTATACCAAATCAGGGCTCGATCCAGCCAAGCATTTTATTGCCGTCACTGGCAAAAACAGCCCGATGGACAATCCAGACAAGTACCTTCAATCATTTCATATGTTTGATTATATAGGAGGTCGCTATAGTGCAACTTCAATGGTGGGGGCAGTAATTTTGAGCTTTGCCCTGGGATACGATGCCTTTATTGAGCTACTCAAAGGGGCTAATTCGGTTGACATTGCAGCCGAAGAAACTGATATCCGTAAAAACATCCCCTTACTTATGGCTCTCATCGGTATTTGGAACAATAACTTCCTGGGGCACCAAACCTTGGCCATTCTGCCATACAGCCAGGCCCTGGTGCGCTTTACCGCACACCTTCAACAATGTGACATGGAAAGCAACGGGAAATCCATTGACCGGCAGGGTCGCCAACTCTCTTACAATAGCGGTCCAATTATTTGGGGGGAACCTGGCACCAATGGCCAGCATGCCTTTTACCAATTGATTCACCAGGGCACAACCACTGTACCAGTTGAATTCATAGGATTTAGAAAGAGTCAGTATGGGGAAGACTTAACCATAAAAAACACCACCTCCCAAGAAAAATTAATTGCAAATCTCCTGGCTCAGTCTATTGCTCTTGCAACTGGCAGAGAGCATCAGAACCCCAACCGTAGATTTGCCGGCAACCGGCCCAACTCTGTACTCATAGCTGACCAACTTACCCCTTTTTCCATGGGTGCCCTTTTGGCTATCTATGAGACTAAAATTGCCTTTCAAGGTTTTTTATGGAACATAAATTCTTTTGACCAAGAAGGCGTGCAACTTGGAAAAGTCTTAGCCAATCAGTTGCTAGATAACCTTGTAGAAAGTCATACAACGGACAACACAATTTCAAAGAATGATGATACAGGAAAGCTCATGCTAAAGGCAGCTGGAATTATTTAAGAAAAGAAATTTTTGATGTGAGGAAGGTTAGAGTTAACGGGTCAATTTTCGGATAACTCTTTGCAGATAATTAATGGAACAGGGCTTGGTGATATACTCATCAGCCCCCAGCTCGTAGCCAAGGACTCTATCGTGCTGACCATCCTTTGCGGTCAACATAACAATCTTGATATGTTTAGTTTTATTTGATTCCTTTAAGGTGCGACATACTGTTCGACCATCCATTTGCGGCATGGTAACATCAAGAAGGATCAAACCTGGCAAATGCTCGGTTGCCATCTGCAAAGCCTCCTGCCCATCGTAAGCATGCAACACATCAAACCCTGCTTCAATTAACTTACGAGCAAAAGAGGCATGCACAGTCTGGTCGTCGTCGGCGATAAGCAGTTTCATAAATTCCTCTTTGATTTAGTAAATAACAGGAAAGCAAATTATTTTTTAATAACCAATTCAACAAGTTACCATAAAATTATTTATTGGGCACAACTATTCAGAAATTATAGAGCTTCTTTCATCCACCTGTTTATTGCACAGATCAGTCCACTACGGCAAAGCCGCGCCGCATAGTGTTCTCCGTAACAACCACAGGATCCATGAATTGGAGAAGATAATCCGGCCCACCGGCCTTTGACCCCACTCCGGAAAGGCCAAAACCACCAAAGGGCTGGCGATAGACCAAAGCTCCGGTTATTCCACGATTCAAGTAGAGATTGCCTACCCGCATCTGCTCCCTGGCCTGCGCTAAATGCCCGGGGCTCCGGCTAAACACACCGCCAGTTAAAGCGTAAGGCGTTCGATTGGCAATGGCAATGGCCTGATCAAAATCCTGGGCCTTAATCACCGCCAATACCGGCCCAAATATTTCTTCATTGGCAAGGCGGTCTGTTGGCTCAATATCTACAACTATAGTCATGTCTACATAATAGCCCTGTGAGTCCGGCCCCTTTTTTTGCAAAACAATCGTACCTTCTTCAGCAGCTAACTCAACATAACGCGCAATCTTCGTTTGAGCCGCCTCATTAACCACCGGCCCCATAAAATTTGCAGGGTCTTCCGCTGTACCTATACTTAATGAGTTTGCAGCTTCCACCAAGCGCTCAACGAACTTTTGATACCCTTCAGCAAGAACAATGACTCGAGAACATGCCGAACACTTCTGACCCTGAAAGCCAAAGGCAGACAGCAAGATCTGCGGTACAGCCTGGTCTAAATCCGCATCATCATCAACTATCACCGCATTTTTCCCACCCATTTCAGCAATTACTTTCTTTACGTATTGCTGCTCTTTGCACACTTTAGCCGTTTTTTCAACTATTCCCAAACCAACCTCAGAAGATCCGGTAAAAGCTATAATATTGACTTGTGGATGCGTGACCAGATAGTCACCAACCACCTCGCCTCGCCCAGGCACAAAATGAAACACACCCTCAGGCAACCCAACCTCCTTAAAAACTTCAGCTAACTTATAACCAATCACCGGAGTCAGGCCTGAAGGTTTAAAGATCACACAGTTCCCAGCTGCAAGGGCAGCGGTACACATGCCACAACCTATGGCCATGGGGAAATTCCAGGGAGCAATTACAGCTGCTATCCCCTTACCACGATATTTATAGGTATTATCTTCCCCCAATGGGTTTTTGATCTGCCGGCCCTCTGCCAGACAAACAATCTGCTCTGCATAATATTCAAAAAAATCAATAGCTTCGGCAACATCCATATAGGCCTGCTCCCATTGTTTTCCTACCTCAACAATCTGCCAGCAGGCAAGCTCAATCAATTTCTTTCGCATAATTCCGGCAGCCTGTCGCAAATATACCGCCCGCTCTCCTGGATCAGTTTTTCGCCATAAATCAATGACTTTAACACTTGCTGCTATGGCTTGGTCTATTTCTTTTTTTCCTGCCTGGCTAACTCTGCCAACTACTTGAACCGGGTTGGCTGGATTAATCGAATCAAGACTATCCTCCCCAACAACCTCTTTGCCATTGATCAACATAGGAATCTTCATCCCGCATTGCTGTTTGACTCGCTGCAATTGCTGTTTGAATTCATTCCGCAGATGTACTGATGTAAAGTCCGGCGCAGGTTCATTTCTAAAATAAGTACTATCCGTATCAACCTCTTCAAAAACTTCTTGTGCTCTATCCTTCCCGTCTAAATTTTCAAGTAGCAGACAAGGATCTGCCAGTAATTCTTCAACATCTCGCTGATCAACAAAACTTTGGCGTAAAAAAGATTCATTGGCAGTGTTTTCAAGAAGCCTTCTGACCAGATATCCCATCCCGGGCAGCAATTCACCATATGGGCAATACAATCTCACCCGCCCTGCAATCTGCAACAAAGCCCGACGAACCGGTCCGGCCATACCATAAAGCACCTGAAACTCGTACCTGTCTTCTGGCACTCCAAAATCTCTGGCCATGGCAATAGTTGCGGCAATTGATCGAATATTATGCGATGCACAGGCAAAATGACAGAGGTCATGGTTCTCCAAAATTTTTTTTGTCCCGCGCTCAAAAGCCGCATCACTTTCGGCCTTATTCTGATACACAGGAATCGTAAGCCCTTTTTGCTTAGCAATTATGGTCTCATACTCCCAGTAGGCCCCCTTAACCAATCGAATTGCTATGGGCAATTCCTCCGTTCTGGCCCAAGAGATCAATTGTTCTAAATCATGATCGGTCTCATAAAGATAGGCCTGAATAACAATACCAAGATAGGGGTAATCTCGACCAGCTTCAGATGATCGCAATCGACGATACAACTCCAACGTTAGATCCTTGAAGAGGTGCTGTTCCATATCAATATAAATAAAGGCACCAATCTCTTTTGCTCTTATTAGCAAAGGGAGAAACCTTTCATAAAGGGCCGCCACACTATTTTCAAAATCCACTGGATGGGCCTGGGAGTAAAGAGAGGTAGGCTTTACAGAAATATTTACTGTAGGCATCTGCCACTCTATTTCATCCCCAACCCTTGCAATACCCCCGTCACCCTTTTGTTGATCAAGCGCTAGGCGATCTAAAAGATTATGATAATCCTGCTGACATTTACGAGCTTCTTGTTCACTAATTGTTGCCTCACCAAGAATATCAATCGTTGAATTAAATCCTTGCTCCTGCAAATCATGCAGTGTTGCCATCGCCTCATCAAGATTTCTTCCAATTATAAACTGGCGGGCCATGCTTTCGATGTTTTTTCGGAGAGTATACCCCAACAGTTTTGCGGTTAATTTCCCTCCAAATCCTGCGTGTTTGACTCCCCACCGTAAAACTGGTGGCACCTCTTGATTCTCTCCACCAAAATACTCCTCAACATGGCGGCGTAACGACTGATCAGACTCTATACAGGGCAACACATCAACAAAATGAAAAAGTTGAGTCTTAAAATGCTCGTTATCCATTGCCCAATCCATCACTTTGCCGATCCACCAATCCTTTTTAAAAATTGACGGTTTTTCATCGCTAATTGCGTCAAAAAAATCTTTACCGATCTCAACAATTTTTTTATCAAGCTTGCTGCTCTTACCCATAAAATCTCCTTTGCAGTTACTAGACGTTTCATTCGGGGGCATACGACTAAACAGGGCTAATCTTCAACACCATATTTCATAAAAGTATTACTGCACTCTTACTACTTATTTTAGCAGAAAAGCCTGAAACGAAAAATGCTTATTTAACAGATCCGGTCCAGACTCAAACGTAAACAAATTTATAAAGCTTGAATAAAAAAAGAAAACTATAGGGGGGGGAGTGGAAGAACGTGACATAACACCATCTATATTCTGCATTGCAGGAGAGTAGAAGAAGAAAAGGAAGGGGGTACATTGCCGCTACCAAGGTGAACGTGATTTTAAACAACACCTAGCATTGGCATATTTTCAATGCTAAATAAAAAATCCGTCACCCTTAGCAACAAGAGTGTACAATTATTTTGAAGAAGTACTGCAGGTACAAACAGGACAAACTCCTACAAATTCAAGGCTGTGCTTGAGAATGTTATAATCTGTGATCCCAGCCACCTTCTTCTCAATCTTCATGTCAGGCTCAAGGTCGACATCATCTACCCGACCGCACTCAACACATCGTGAGTGGTAATGAGTACTAACATTACCATCAAACCTTTTTTTTGTGCCGCCGACATCAAGTTTCCTGATGATACCGTTTTCAGAGAGAATCTCCAAATTTCGATACACAGTCCCCAAACTAATTCTGGGCAACCTCTTGCGAGTCATTTCATACATCTCATCAGCAGTTGGATGCGATTTTACAGCCATGAGTTCTTCAAGAATAATCTGTCTTTGTCTTGTCATCCTTAGAGACGTTTCTGATAGCATTTTCACCTCCATTCATTTAGTAATAATCATTACTATAGCGTGAATATTCTGAAATGCAAGACAAAAATTACAGGTAAAACCACAGGCAACATACAGAGCTTGAAAAAAGCCAGTCCATTCAGAGGATAAGTAAATCCAAACCAATTTTCTACAAATCGCCTAAGGCAGAAAAAGGGTGCTCTCAAAAAAACAATATGTAGGGTTTTTAATTTAATTATCTGAGGACATCGAATCGAGCCCAAAAGCCTTGCGGATAAGTTCCAACTTTGACTTTTGATCAACTGAGTCTGAATTCGACTTCAAATAGAGGATAGGGTTATGCAGAAGTTTGTTAGTTATTGAAGCTGCCATTGCTTCAACTGATTTAATTTGCTTGGGAGTCAAATCTTTTAGCCCGTTAATACTGCGCTCAAGCTCAGCATCTTTTATGGTATCGGCCTTCTCACGCAATTCGGCAATTGTTGGCGCCACGCCAATTCTTTCCAGCCAATCCTGGAACCTAATGGCCTCTTCTTGAACAATTCTCTCAGCGCTGGCTGCAGCCTTTTGCCTCCCTGACTTGTTAACCTCCACAACATCTTTTAAATTATCAATATCATAGAGATAAACATTGTCCAAATCATTAAGCTTAGGGTCAAGATCACGCGGCACAGCAATATCAATCAAAAATAGAGGGCTATTCATGCGCCTTCGCATAATTGGTTTTACCTGATCACGCATAAGCACCAAATCGGTAGCCCCTGTTGAGCTAATAAGAATATCAACACTTTCCAACTCGGACACCAGTTCATCAAGGGAGACTGCCGAGCCTTTAAACCGCCTAGCAAGCTTCACTGCCCGCTCCAAGGTTCGATTGGCAACAACAACCTCTGCAATTCCCTGCCCAACAAGATGCTCAGCAGCAAGTTCAGCCATTTCGCCAGCTCCAAGCAGCATCACCTTCTTGTTTGCCAAATTACCAAATATTTTTTTTGCAAGCTGCACAGCCGCAAAACTTATTGAAACAGCACTACTACCAATATTCGTCTCAGTACGAATCCTTTTTGCCACTGAAAAAGATTTATTAATGAACTTATTCAATACCAGACCGACACTCTTCAACTCTGCCGCATCTCGATAAGCGTCTTTTAGCTGCCCCAAAATCTGTGGTTCCCCGACGATCATGGAATCAAGGCTTGAGGCTACCCGAAAGAGATGGGCCACTGCTTCCTGACCATAATGGAGATAGCTATATTCAACGGATTCTTTTTCCGAGACACCGCTGTCCGCAAAAAGAAATTTTCTAATCTCCACAGCAGTGGTCTCCGGATCATCACTTGCGCAAATAACTTCTACCCGATTACAGGTTCCCAAAAAACAACACTCCCGGCACCCAGGTATCCGACCAATAGCGATCACCGGATTTTCACAATCCCCGGTGTATGCTAATTTTTCACGAACTTCCACCGGCGCCACCTTGTGGTTGACCCCGATAATCAATAAATTATCAGCCTGCATAGGAATGAACTCCCCCCAGCAAGAACGTCACACCCCACAACGTAAACATCGCTGCCCCAAAACCAACCATGGACATGATGGCAGCTCGCCGCCTTCTCCACCCCATGGTAAAACGAAAATGCAGAAGAGCCGCATAAATGAACCAGGTAATCAATGACCATGTTTCCTTAGGATCCCATTGCCAATATGACCCCCAGGCCTGCTCAGCCCAAATGGAACCGGTAATAATACCAAGAGTTAACAGTGGAAACCCAATAGCCAAACAATGATGATTCAAGTTATCCAACGCCTCAAGAGAAGGAAGGCGGCTATAAAAAAGCCCAAACCGACGGGACTTAATCTCCCTCTCCTGCAACAGATACATAACCCCTCCACAAAATCCCATGGCCAAAAAAGCATTGGCTATAACAGCTATCGAGGCATGCACTGGCAGCCAGTTACTTCTTAAGGCTGGCGGGAGTGGCACCACTTCCTGAGATGACAGCGAAGCAATAATCATGAGTAGAGTGATACTTACACTGACAAAAGTTCCAAAGTTATTCACCCGATAGCGCCAACGAAAAAGCAAGAATCCCCAGGTCATCGCCCAGGCAAAAAAGGACACTGTTTCGTGCATATTGGTTATCGGGGTGTGGCCACTCGCCACAAATCGAGCTGCCAGATTCACCGTGTGCAACACACCAGCTCCAATCAAAACCATCCGGGCAGCTGACCTAATTTTCTTCTGTTGATTAGCAAAATATACGATATAGGTTGCAGCGGCCAACAAATAGCTCATTAATGTTATATAAAATAATTGAATCATGTAAAAAACACTCCCGGGCTCCTATTACACAAAGCCAACAATTCTTCCTCGTAGGCCAAACCTCTTCGAAAAAAACAAAATATAATTCTTTTACCACTGTTTCCCAACTGCACCCGAACAATTTCTCAAACAAATAAAAAATATTACGATACTAAAAATCACCAGGCTTGACAAGCCGCCCTTACTCACGGCAAGCTGTTTCCCCAAGAGAACGAACACAATCTGCTGAACAGATTACACCCGAGCACTCTGTAAGAAATTGAGCGACTTTTGTCCAATCACTTTTTTTAATCCACTCAAGGATCTCTGAATTGAGAATTTTTGTAAAGATCACTTCGTTTTGCAGTTGGTCAAGTCCCAAAGCAAGAACTTCCGGCCGAAGCAGTCCCATTATTTCATTCAACAACTCATACTCAACTCCGAATTGACCTTCCAGCTCTTTTCGTATTTTTTTAGCCAAAGCTGGACTCTTGCCACTGGTTGTGACTGCAATGGCAAATGATCCTCTCTTAACTTGCGCCGGCAGAATAAAATTGCACTTTTCAGGCACATCGGCCACATTTAATAAAATATTGTGCCGAACCGAATCCTGCTGAACCTGGTCCTGGACCTGTTGGTTATCGGTTGCTGCCATAACTAAAAAATAGCCAGCCACATCATCACACTCGTAACCACGCTTTCTCCACTCAACATCCCCCTTTGCAACAAGTTGAGCCAAAGCATCTGTTGCTCGTGGGCTAATCATATGCACTACTGCATCACAATCAAGAAGCCCTTTGATTTTTCTTTCAGCTACCCGCCCTCCACCTACTACCAGACATTTTCTTCCCTTTATATGTAGACAAACCGGATAATATTTCATGGCGTTTTCTCTTTAAAAATTTGACACTTTGGACAGATTATTATACTCATTTATATAAAGTTATTTTTTATGTTATTAAATGTAAATAAGGATTCGCCATGCATAAAGGAACAATTTCAATCAACACTTCAGAAAAAGTTGAGCTCATCGACATAACAACCCAAATCAATCAAGCCATTGCAAAGGCAGAATGCACAACCGGCATCTGCTTTCTTTACAACCCGCATACAACTTCTGCCGTCATGATCAACGAAGGGGCCGACCCTGCTGTTCAAGATGACATAATCGCCGCCCTTGAGCGCATAGTGCCAACCCAAATTGCCTACAAACATCTTGAAGGCAATTCCCCTGCCCATGTCATGACTTCCATCATCGGCAATTCTGAAACAGTTTTCATCGAAAAAGGAGCCGTTGAACTTGGCACCTGGCAACGAATTTTTTTCTGTGAATTTGACGGGCCCCGAAGCAGAAAATTACAATGGCGTTTTTTGAAAACCTAAACGGGGAGTTCCTACAAAAGCCCTCTGTTAAAAAAAGAGTCTATACTGCAAAATAAATCCTGCGTCAACTCGCCTTTAAGTGCTAACCCGAATATTTCACGAACAGTTTTCGTGATTTGATTCAACTAATTGTTTTTGCAATAAAAATGATTCATTTTTATGTGTTCTTTACGGTTACAGTTTGTACCAGTGATGTCACTGTTACACGACGAGTGTCTGATTTTTTTAAAGCTGTTCGCTCTTCGAGCAAGCCGATACATCCGTATAGTCTGCAGTGTAAGCTGTCTCGCATACTAAAGTATTACTTGAACACCTTCACTTTGTCTATCCGGCGCCTCGTCTTGTGAAATTCCCGAGCTAACACAGCATTATAACTTTCTTTTAGGTGCCCAGTATTCCTTTGCGCAAAGACTCCAACTCCCTCTTCCGGATGCATTTCATCAACTTCTCTTCTTCACCCTTAGTTGTTTCAAATTTCACACCCAGGCATATTTTCCTATTGTCATCATCCATAAATGACCGGACAACAACTCCCTTTCCGACAGTCATTTTTTCATATTGCAGATCGGCCTCAACTCTTTGGTCGGCAATTGGCTTAACTTTTTTAGGCACCAATATGGTAAAGTTTTTCATTTTTTCCTGTTCAACAAATTCTTCAGGAGAACTTATATCTTTTCGTTCAAAACAAAACATCATCCCGCCGATGCTAATGTTTGAAATGACAACATTCTCATACTCTTCTTTATGGACAGTAAATGATGCAATACTGCCATGCGGCATCTCAACCCTAAAATGCGACCTCCTCTGCATCCGAAAAAGTTCTGTCGGAAATTGGGTTTTTAAAGTATCTTTTGTAGTAGAATTTATTTTTACAATGAAGTAGTTCCAAACCAGAGACTCATCTTTATAAAGTACTCTTATTTTTTTTATTTTTGTCGACCAGTCAAGCGGTTTATCAATTATCAAACCCTGGTCGTCAAAATCAATCAGGATCGTATTACCGGATTGATAGTTTTTATGGGCAATGACAATAAATTTATTATTTTCTTTGACCATTAGCAGGGCTTGCCTAATCGTTTTATGCGAACTCGTTTTTTCATGCCCTCTTTCATCGGTAACCCAATAACTCGGCTCTTTCTTTTTTCCGCCACTAACCATACAAAAGTACCCTATCAATAGTTTTATTTATCATGCCAAATACACCAGAACAATCTGCCAACGATATCATCTTTGGGTGGGACCGTCCTAGTGATGAGCTGTCCCTCAAAACTTTCTTACATCTTTTCTGCCAGCCCGACTTTTTAGACCAGCTCATTCCGCGCCTTTCTGACCAAGAGATTACCGACACGGTAGAGCACCTGTCCAGACTGATGCGCGAACATCTATCCGAGAAAGAGTACCACCGCCTTTTCCTTTCTGGACGAAAATAATAATATACTATAATTTACCATTTTAATTGTTATTATCTGTTAAAAAAATAGTTATTCTTTATATGTTATTCCAAGTCTATACATTTTCACATGAAAAATAGCTACTCACCAGGCAATAGTCGCGGCCAACGGAGACAACAAGGTGTCAAACAACATAATTGAAGACCTACCAAGTTTTATTGAAATATTACGTCAAAATAATGAACTCCATGTTATTGAGCAGGAAGTTGATCCATATCTTGAGATTGCCGAGATCCACCGCCGCGTCATCATGAAAGAAGGACCAGCCCTGCTTTTCACAAATGTGAAAAATTCCGATTTCCCGGTGATAACCAATCTTTTTGGAACAGCAAAACGACTTGAACTTGCCTTTGGCAGGAGGCCTCAACTTTTTGTCAAAGGACTGGTTGAAACCATTGAAAATATGGGGCCACCAAACCTAGGCATGCTCTGGGGTATGCGAAGTTTAGTGGGCCAAGCTTTAAAAATAGGCACAAAAACAATTAGCAACGCCCCCATACTTGAACAGTGTTACGACCCTCCTCGCTTAACAAAGCTACCAATGCTTACATCCTGGGAAACAGACGGTGGAGCCTTTGTCACCTTACCTCTAGTCTACACTGAACACCCTGAGGGAAAAGGTCACAACCTTGGAATGTACAGAATCCACAGCTATGATGATCAAACAACTGGCATCCATTGGCAGATTCACAAGGGGGGGGGATATCATTATTATGAAGCAGAACAAAAAAATGAAAGCCTGCCGGTTAGCCTTTTCATTGGTGGCCCTCCGGCCTTAATGATGGCTGCTATTGCACCATTGCCAGAAAATTTACCAGAACTCATGTTAGCCTCACTGCTATTAGGAAAAAAACTGCCCCTGGTTAAAAGTCCCACTGGCCACCACCCTCTCGTGGCCAATGCCGAATTTGCGGCCCAAGGTTTTGTCCCCCCAAAACTTCGGCAACCAGAAGGCCCTTTTGGCGATCATTACGGTTACAACTCACTGACTCACGACTACCCGGTCTTTCAGGTTAAGCAACTTTACTGCCGGAAAAAGGCAATTTATCCGGCAACTATTGTCGGAAGACCCAGACAGGAAGATTATTTTATCGGCGACTTTTTACAAGATTTGCTCTCACCTCTTTTCCCTTTGGTAATGAGTGGCGTCAAGCAATTAAAGACGTTTGGAGATACAGGGTTTCACTGTTTGGCCGCCGCAAGAGTTACGAATCGTTACCCTCGTGAAGCATTTGCTTCAGGTTTACGAATCCTCGGAGAGGGACAACTATCACTTACAAAATTTTTGATTATCACCGATGGCGACCTCGACGCAGAGGACTTTCCTAAATTATGGACTCATGTCCTGGAAAGAATTGATTGGCAACGCGACCTTTTCGTCTTAGCTAATGTTTCCCAAGACACCTTGGACTATACCGGTCCATCAGTAAACAAAGGATCAAAAGCCATGATGATGGGACTAGGCAAAGAGCCCTGTCGTAAGCTGCCAACTTCTTTTTCTGGTGAACTCCCAGTTGGAATCGACAAACCTGTAGCATATTTACCTGGAACTTTAGTCGTAGAGGGTGCATCTTTTCAAGATGATAAAGATTTGCCAAAACGCTTGGCCGCATGTAATGCTTTACGTGACTGGCCTGTTGTTATCTTGGTTGACAATAGTAAAGATGCCACTGCCAGCTTGAAAGAATTTCTCTGGAGCTTCTTCACCCGTTTTGAACCTGCAGCCGATATCCATGCCGCAAGTTCATCGGTAAATCGTTTTCACGTGGGACTTAATCCTCCCATTGTTTTTGACTGCCGGATGAAGCCATGGTATCCACATGTCCTTGAAGTTGATCCAGCCACAAAAAAACTGGTTGATGATAGAATTATTCAAATGGTACCCGCCAAATGGCGCTAATACTTTTTTGTTTGGGAAAAAACTTTTTTCCATCTCCTTTTTCCCTTCCATGCTTTTATGGCAAAATACTTGCAATATAGACTTTATGTTATGTATTAGGACCGAAAAAGATATTTATCAGGTATTTTTTGCCGGTTACCAGAAAATTATCAACCCACTCGGAGTTTTTAAATGAAAATTGATGATATCCAAAGCAGGCGCTTAACTGGTAAGTCTGCCTCCAAAAAAACTACAGCAAACAGCTCTAATGATTTCATGCGCATCCTTGGCAATCACCTATCTCCAACCGAGGAAGTCACGCCTCCTGGTGAAACCGTAGAGACCTCTCCCCAGAGCCCAATCCCAACCAAACTAAGACTTACAGGCGTTTCTTTAAGCGAAAATGCGATCAACATGCTAGAATCATATAGTAAAGCTCTTGGGGATTTGCACCTCAACAGCGAAGACTTGGCCCCGTTAATTGATGCTCTTGAGGGTGACACAACAGCTCTTTTGGATATTAAAGAACAAATTCCAGCCAATGACCCCCTGGCTCAGTTGATCGACCGAGTGGCAACCATATCCTATCTTGAAACAGAAAAATACCGTCGTGGCGACTACAATAATCAATGAAAGAACGACTCCAAAAAGTACTGGCTCAAGCGGGTATCTGCTCCCGGCGCCAAGCTGAAGAACTCATACTAAAAGGCAGAGTGTCCGTTGATGGAAAAATAATTTCTGAAATGGGGGTAAAAGTTGACCCAGCCAGGCAAAATATTATGCTGGATGGAAAAGCCGTCGGCTCTTCTAGCAAAAAAACGTATGTTCTCCTCAACAAGCCCAAGGGGTATATAACTTCAATGAATGACCCACAAGGACGGCCTATTGTCACATCTCTACTCAAGGGTATCAAACAACGGTTATATCCTGTTGGTCGTCTTGACCTTGACACCGAAGGCGCCTTGATCCTTACTAATGATGGTGATATCTCCCAAAAAATCCTGCACCCAAGCTATGAAATAAAAAAAACGTATCTCGCTATAATAAAAGGAAAAATATCCAAACAAAAAATTACTTCCCTTGAAGAAGGAATAGATCTAGACGGTGAAAAAACCTGGCCTGCAAAAATTAAACTCATAAAAAGCCAAACCAAAACAACCAAGCTTCAAATTACCATCCACCAAGGCCGCAAGAGGCAGGTTCGAAAAATGTTTTCTGCAGTTGGCCACCCTGTTGTCCACTTAAAAAGAATTGCTTACGGCGGTCTCCACCTTGGCAATCTCCCTTCAGGAAAATACCGTTTTCTCAACAAAAGAGACCTTAATAAATTATTTTCTTAAAAAAATCTTTACAATTGTCAAAAAGCCATATAACATCAAATAGTTAGAGATAATTGTGATGAATTGTTCAACTGTGAGCAGTACATTTTGGAGAGAATGATGAATAAATCTGAATTAATTGAGACCCTTTCTCAGGAACTTAACCTTCCACTGCGTGAGGCAAGTTCCATTATTAGTACTATTCTTGACACAATGGCTGATGCCCTGGCAAATGGCGACAGTATTGAGATTAGAGGCTTTGGCAGTTTTGTAGTAAAGAACTACGAAACTTATTATGGCAGAAATCCCAAAACAGGTGACAAAATAAAAGTGCCACCCAAAAAGCTCCCCTTCTTTAAAGTTGGAAAAGAACTCAAAGAAAGAGTTAATACATAAGGAGAGGAAACTCTTTTCTCTCCAACCAAATCATTAAACGCTACTCAGAAACTGAGAGAATCTCACCCACCAAGTTATAAGTGTGGGCTTCGGTAATCTTAACCTGGACAATATCACCAACCTGACATTCACCGGAATTAATATACAGACATCCATCAATTTCTGGAGCCTGATGGATTGTTCTACCTTCAAGCAGTAACTCAGTCTCACTACTAACCCCTTCCACCAATACTTCCAGCACCTTTCCAACCATCTCCTGATTAATCGCTGCAGAAACTTCCGCCTGTCTAGTCAAGATACGTGCTCTTCGCATTGTTTTCTCATCTTCATCACAATGTCCCGGCAAATGTGCGGCCTCACATCCATCTTCGTTGGAATAGGTGAACACACCAACATGGTTAAGACGTGCCTTACTTATAAATTCTTCCAGGAGATCTATATCCCCTTCTGTCTCTCCAGGAAATCCGACTATTAGCGTCGTACGTATAGCCGAATTTGGTAATTTTCGTCGAATATTAGCCAACAACTCATCAATATTGTGACTAGCGTAAGGACGTTTCATCAAGGCAAGAATTTTTGCACTGACATGCTGCAAAGGGATATCAAAATAGGGCAGCACCCTCGGGTTATCTGCCATAAAATCAAGTAAGCCATCGGTTACCCGATTTGGGTACAGGTATAACATGCGTATCCAAGGAATACTGGTTTGCACGAGAAGCTCTTCTAAAAGCTGCGGGAGCAGAGGTCCCTTGCCAAAATCTACTCCATAGGCGGTCAATTCCTGGCCAACAAGGGTAAGCTCCTTTACCCCTTGTGCCTCAAGTTCTTTGGCCTCATTAATCAGATCAGCAATCGGACGACTGCGCAGCTTGCCGCGTAAAGAAGGAATGAGGCAGTATGAACAACGGTTCGAGCACCCTTCAGATATTTTCAAATATGCACGATGCCGTGGAGTTGAAACACGCCGCGGCATGGAAGAGTCCATGAGAAATTCTGGTTTTACTAGGTCCGGCATTATAAACGTATTCTTTGCCATAACTTCTTTAATTTGGCGCACAATATCTACAAAGCCATCAACCCCCAAAAATATATCGACTTCAGGCAACTCCTTTTGCAAATTATCACCATAGCGTTGCACGAGACAGCCGGTCACCACCAGCACCTTTCCAGGGGACTGCTTCTTTATCGTACCCAAACGCAGTATTTCATCAACTGCCTCTTCAACTGCAGATTGAATAAACCCACAGGTGTTAACCAAAATAACATCAGCATCCTCTTCATTTTGACAGGCTGCAAAACCTGCCTTTTCTAAGGCGCCAAGCATAAGCTCTGTGTCTAC
>PJEL010000834.1_pt1 | contig 34532 bp, 24 predicted proteins | sample 1853271 | NCBI WGS metagenome assembly PJEL01 (sample SAMN08108733, study PRJNA415343) | Invertebrate metagenome, whole genome shotgun sequencing project. | host: Globobulimina | place: Sweden: Gullmar Fjord | collected 2015-08
GCGATTGCCCGGCGCATGCCTTGTGATTCCAGCTGGAACACGCCGACTGTTTCACCCGCTGCCAGCATCTTGTAGGTCGGCGGATCAATCAGCGGCACCGCTGAAAGGTCGATGTCGATGCCACGGCGCTCGACCAGTTTGACCGCCGTCGACAGCACCGTCAGTGTCTTCAGACCAAGAAAGTCGAACTTCACCAGCCCGGCCTGCTCGACGAATTTCATGTTGAACTGCGTTACCGGCATATCAGAACGCGGATCGCGGTAGAGCGGCACCAGCTGTTCCAGCGGCCGGTCGCCGATCACAATACCGGCGGCATGAGTAGACGCGTGCCGGTAGAGACCCTCCAGCTTCTGGCCCATGCTCAGCAGCTTTTCGACGATGGGGCCTTTTCGCGCGTTTGCGGTGGCCATCCGGTAGCGTGCCTTGGGAGTCGCCGACGCGTAGCGAAGCCGATCGCTGTCCGAGAAGGGCACCCGGATCTCGACACACTTCGCCGCGGCGATCCAGCCCTGGTGCTCGAGCTCTTTCCATGGCAGGTCGAAGCGCTTCGGGCCGATCAGCGAGAAAACATCAGTCTCCCGCCCGTCCTCGCGGACCAGGGTCGCGGTGAGCCCGAGGCGACGGCGCGCTTGCAGGAAGGCCGTGGCCCGGAAGATCGGCGCTGGCAGCAGGTGCACCTCGTCGTAGATCACCAGCCCCCAGTTGGCCTGGTGGAACAGTCCAAAATGAAGGGGCTCGGCGTATTTGTCCCGGCGCCAGGTGAGCAGCTGGTAGGTGGACACAGTGACGGGCCGGAGCTCCTTTCGCTGACCGCTATACTCCCCGACCTGGTCTTCGGTGAGGCTGGTTCTAGCGAGGATCTCGCGCTTCCATTGCTGCAGAGCGGTGTTTCCGGTGCACAGGATCAGGGTGTTCATGCCGAGCCGTGCCATTGCCGCGATGCCCACCAGTGTCTTTCCCGCTCCACACGGCAGGACCACGACCCCAGATCCTGCGGATAGTCCACCGTGGAAGGCGTCTACCGCCGCGACCTGGTACTCCCGCAGACCCCACCGCCCCCCGTCTGGAAGCTCCGGGGTCAGCGCCATGTCCAGCGCTTCGCCGTCGGTGTAGCCAGCGAGGTCCTGCACGGGGTAGCCGAAGCTCGTGAGCACCTGCTTCACCTCACCGCGCTTGGCTGGATCGATGCGCATCGTGCAGTCGTCGACCACCACTCCGAGCAGGTCCTGGGCCGGCGCGAGGTGCCGGATCTCGCTCATCCGCACCGCGTCATCGGTCTCCAGGCAGAGCCATCGTCCATCTCGAACGAGTCGGATCGTGCCGAAGCGATGCATCTTGTCGGCGATTGAGGTCGGGATGTTCTCCGGCACCGGGTACTTGGCCAGCCGGACCAGGGTGTCGATGACCTGCTCGGGGGTGTGTCCGGCGGCCGCCGCGTTCCAGAGCGAGAGCGCTGTGATCCGCCACGTATGTACATATTCGGGGCTCTTCACCAGCTCGGCGAAGGCCAGCAACGCGTCTCGCGCTTCCTCGTACTTCGCCCCCATGGTCTCCAGCAGCACCGTGTGGTCACTCTGTACGATCAGGGGGTTCTCGGGCTGGAAGGACATCCAAGGTGCTTACCCGCCTGGCCGGACACAATCCAGGCGCGCCGACCACTGCAGACGACTACTGCCGGCGTCTGAGAAGCAGCGCGGCCACCAGCACCCAGAAGGCGGAGGTCGCCGGGGCGCCGGTGCTGCACCCCTCGTCGCAGTTTCGGGGATCGAAGGGGTTTTCGGGCTCGCACACGTCTCCGTATCCGTCGTCGTCCGAGTCGAGCTGGTCGGAGTTGGCGTCGTCGGGGCAGTTGTCGCATGCGTCGCCGAGCCCGTCTTCGTCGGTATCCACGTTGTCGCTGCTGTCGTCACGCCAGCAGAGGTCGCACTCGTCGCCGAAGCCGTCGTGGTCGTAGTCCTCCTGCCCGTTGGCGATGTAGACACAATTGTCGCACGCGTCGCCGTACTCGTCCATGTCGTTGTTGGCCTGATCGGAGTTGGAGGTTTCCCAACAGTTGTCGCAGACATCCCCAACGCCGTCGCCGTCCGCGTCCACTTGGTCCTTGTTCGAGAACGTCGGGCAGTTGTCGACCTCGTCCTCGTGTCCATCGAGGTCGGCATCCTGTGCGAACGCGGACATCGGGACGGTGAACAGGAGGAATGCTGCAAAGAGAGCGCGCCGAGCCATGTGGCCTCCAGGTGATTTCATGTCCATTGATGCCCGTGGGCAGCCCTGGACGTCACCGAACCGGCAACTCTGATTCGCTTGGTGCCATCGTCTTGTCCCGGTCCAATCCGTCCGGCTCCGGCACCAGGAACAACACGATCGCCCCCGCGACGATCGCGGTCACACCGGCAACAATCGCGTTCACCTGGAATCCATAGGTCCATGCAACGCCGGCAATGGCCGAACCCAGCGCAAAACCGGCCTGGGAGAAGCACATGTTCAGGCTCATCATCGATCCGCGATGCTCGGCACCGGTGAGCGCGGACATTAGAGCTTGCAGGGGTGTTATCCGCGCTGCGACCAGGATCATCACCACCGGGAAGAAGATCCAGAAGATCCACAGCTCCGGCACAAATGGCGTCGCCACGAAGAAGACACCCAAGCCGACGCTACCCGCGACGATCAGGGACTTTCGACCAATGCGATCGGAGAGTCGTCCAGCGAGAGGGCTGGCGCCGGCCTGGGCGAATCCGCCGAGCAGGAACATCAGCGCGACATCGATGGGAGTCGCTCCGTGGGCGATCTCGAGCCAGGTCGGCATGTAGACGATGAAAGCGCCGACGCTGAACATCATGAGCATCGATGCGGCGTTCACCGCTGAGATGTCCCATCGAACCATGAGATCCCGGTAGTCTCGGAGGACCGGCGCGAGGCCGAAGGCGCCGCGGTGAGACACGTGGGGGTGGGGCAGGGAGGTCCAGGTGAGGAGGCTGCCGGCCCCCATGAAGACCGAGAAGACCACAAAGGGCGACCAGAACCCTCCCAGATCTGCGAGCACGGTACCGGCGGGGATGCCGATGATCTGCCCGAACGCCATGGCGCTGAAGATGACACCCATCGCCGCGCCGCGCCGCTCGTAGGGGTAGACGTCGCCGACATATGCCGCGGCCGCTCCGGCCATGATGCCGCTGGACATTCCGGCGAATCCGCGCACCGCGAGCATGCTGCCGTAGTCCCAGACCAGGCCGTGCATCAAGAGTGCGAGGGTCATGAGGCCGGAGCCGGCGCGCAGGACCGCGACCCGTCCAAAACGATCGGAGATCGGCCCAGCGATCAGTGCGCAGGTCGCGACCATGGCGGCGTAGATCGTGACCAGCGATCCCCCGTAGCTCTCGGGGATATCCAGCGCTTCGACGATCCGTGGCAGGATCGGGGCGATGATCAGGAACTGGCTCGCGACAACGAAGTTGACGAGCCACAGAGTCACCAGGATCTGTGCGGATTGGGACCGTTTCAAAGGGAGTTCTGATCCAGCCAGGCCTCTCCGGAGGGATCGCCGAGCAGGGTGGCGGAGAAGAAGGCGGCTGCGGTCTCCGAGGCAATGGCGATGCCATCCTCTACCGGCAGATAGGTGAAGTCCTCGCCGGGGACGGTCTGGCGCTGTGCGGTCCCGCATCCCGGCATGAAGTCCTCGTGCAGGCCGGCGATGTCGGAGAACGACCAGTGGCCGGCGTCGGGCACCTCGATCAGCCAGGACCTGGCGGCCTCCTCGTGGTTGCTTCGCATGATCTCGTTGCCGAGCTCGGTGATGCTGTTGTCCTCCTGCGCGATCAGGAAGAGCACTGGATCGTCGATGTCGTCGATGTCGGCACCGGGGATGAGGGGGTTCTCCATCGGGGCGGCCAGGGCGAGTCCGGCCTCGAACTCGGGCTGTTCGGCGAGCACCAGTCCCGCCGTCACTGCGCCGAAGCTGTGCCCCATGATTGCAAGGGGTCCAAAGCTGACATCGGCGATGTGTGAGTCGGCTTGGAGCTCGGCCAGGACCGCGGCGATATCGGACGTCCGGGTCTGGAGAAAGTCAGAATCCAGCCCGGCGCCGTTGCCTTCGAGCTTGTTCCACAGGGTGTTGTCGGTGTGATCGGGGGCGGCGACCACAAAGCCGTGGCTGACCAGGTGTTCGACCACCGAGAACGACGAGAAGCGCAAGCACTCGTGACAGTGGGAGAACAGGATCAACGGCCACTCTCCTCCAACTGGGGTGCCGTCTTTCGCCGCTGCGGTCTCTTCGCTTGCACAACCCGCCGGAGCTGCCTCGAACAGGTCCCGGTAGGTGGTCTGCTGCTCGCCATCGAGGAAGTCGTAGACCTCGCCGCCGCCGTCCGACTCTGCCGGATACCAGAGCGTCACCGGCAAGGACCTGCCCGCATTGTCCAGGGTGAAGGTCTGGTGTGCCACCCCGTACTCTCCGCGGGCGGCGAAGTCCGTCGAATCGGGCTTCGGATCGGTGTCTGGCGGATCGCCGGACTTGCAGGCGATCAGCGCCAGGGGGAGGAGGAATCTCATGGGTGGGGTCTATCCCAGGTCTCAGAACAACTCAGTACACGCGCGGCAGCTTTGGTCCAGTGTCTGGCCCACGTTCACGTCCCCACGTCCCGGATCGCCTGCACCAGCGCGTGCAGATCGCTGGTCTGGGTCGCCGGGTTGCCGACGGTGCTCCGGAGCCAGGTCGTGCCCTGAAAGCGGGTGCGCGTCACATAGAAGCTGCCGTCCCGGATCAGGGCCTCCCGGACCGCGAGCTGATGGGCGTCGTTGTCGCCGGTGCCGGTGAGGTGTCGATAGCAGAGGATGTTCAGTGTCGGCGGCGCCAGGACCTCGAAGTCCGGCAGCCCGTCGAGGAGGTCGGCGAGCTCGCGTGTGCGCTCGAAGACGGTCTCCAGGTTGGTCGCCAACGCCGCCGTTCCCACGGTCTTGAGCGTCATGTAGAAGGTCGCGCCGATCATGCGCTTGGTGCACTCCAGGGTGCGCAGGCCAGTGTCGTACCAGCGCTCGGCCTCCTGACCGTCCAGGAAGACATAGGAGGCGTCCTGCGCAAAGGTGGCGTAGCTCGCCTTGTTTTCTCGGAAGAGCACACCGGTGATCATCGCCGGGATCGAGAGCAGCTTGTGGGCATCCCAGACGACAGAGTCGGCCCGCTCGATTCCGACGAGCAGCTCGCGATAGCGCTTGCTGACCAGAACCGAGGCCCCGTGGGCTCCGTCGACGTGCAGCCACAGACCGCGCTCTTTGCACCATGCGGCGATCTCGGGGAGGGGATCGATGCAGCCGGTCACGGTGGCGCCGGCGTTCGCGACCACGCCGATGACCCGTCGGTCGGTGCTGTGCAGGGCGTTGCCGAGGCCCTCGACGGTCATTCGTCCCTCGCTGTCGACCTCGACCTCGATCGCGCCCTCATCGCCGAGACCCATGATGCGAATGGCCCGGTGCAAGCTGTAGTGACACGACGCGCTCACCAGGAAGGCGCAGTCCGAGGCCCCCCTCCTCCAGGCGTCTCCCTCGGAAGCTTGTCGGGCGGCGAGCAGGGCGGTCAGGTTGCCGAGGGATCCACCCGAGGTGAGCACGCCACCGCCGTCTTTCCAGCCGACCTGATCGCACATCCACCGCACGCAGGAGTTCTCCATGGTCGCTGTGGCTGGGCCGGCGTCGTAGCTGGAGGATCCGTTGTTGAGCAGGGAGGCCACGAGATCGAAGAGGGCCGCACTGGGGATGGCCGGGGAGAGCTGGTGACCGATGTAGCGGGGATGGTGCTGGTGGATGGAGTCCTCGAGCAGCCGCTCGAGCAGCGGCATGGGCTCTGTCGGCTCAGGCGAGAAGTCGGCGGGCCAGCGCTCCCTCATTTCGGAGGGCTCTCGCCACTTTACGACGTCGGTGGCCGCGGTGGTGAGGGTGCGCTGGAGGTGGGTTGTGAGCCGGTCGACGACGGCGTGACCCAGCTCTCGGAAGGTCTCGACATCGTAGCCGGGTGCCCTGGTCGGCGCCTCGACCCACTCCTTGCAAAGGTAGAGAATCCGCGCGTTCTCGGGCACGCGCTCCAAGAAGCCGTCGCGGTGTTTGCTCTGGTGGATGTTGGCGGCGCGGGTTCGCAGTCGCTCTCGGGCTTGGAGCAGGGTGCGTCGTGCAGCGTTTGCGTCTCCCGCTGCGAGCTGGGCCTCTCCCAGAGCTAGCCAGACCGCGGATTCGAACTCCTCGATGCCGCCGTAGCGCTGCAGGATCTCCATGGCGGCCTCGGCGGATACCAGGGCTTCGGAGGCGCGACCGGCGATGCACTGGACTCGGGAGAGTGTAGCCAACGCGCCGGCTTTGGCGGGCTGGGCGATCTCCAGCTTGTGCACGGCTTCGACGGCATTTGCCTCGGCCTCTTCGAGATCTCCGACCTGGCAGAGGATGTTTGCCTGATAGATGCGTGCCCAGCCCTCTTCGCGCACATCATGGGTGGCGACGGCCTCCTCGACGACCTTCTCGATGAGTTCCTGGGCCATCTCGCCGGCTCCGAGGCGGCTGCACACCAGGGCGAGGTTGCGACGAGCGAGGGTGGAGGTGTTGGCAAGGGCCATGCCGTCGGCGTCCGCGAGGGCGCGATCGAGGAGGATCTGGGCCTCGATGTAGTCGCCCACTTCGATGCAGGCGAAACCGACTGCGACCCGAGCGTTGCAGGCGGCGCGCACATCTCCAGCCTCTTCGAAGGAGATGAGGGCCGCTCGATAGCCCGACAGATCGCCCCCGAGATCGCCGAGCTGCCGGGCGCGGGCGCCGGCGAGGCGATGCACCTCGGCGCGGGTCCGAGGCCGAACCTGGGTGCCATCTCCGACCAGCGCGCGAACCCGGTCCATGAGCGCGTCGGCGAGCTCGTAGCGGCCTGCCTGGTAGACGCTTCGAGAGGCAGAACACAAGCAGATCACCTGGGCGTCACGGCCCTCGTGGTCGGTGCGGACCGAGGCGGCGAGACGTGCCCAGGCGGCCGCGGCCGGGTAGTCGCCACGCTTGCTTGCGGACCACATCAGCTCGCTCGCGGCCTGAAACCAAAGCGGCGTGCCGTGCATCAGGATCTCGGCGGCGGCCTTTGCGGAGTGCTCGACGGCCTCGGCATCGCCGCGCCAGCGATGAACCTCGGCGAGGATCAGGTGCAACGCGCCCAGGTTCGCGCCCCGTGCACCCAGGGAGAGCCCGCGCTGACAGAGGGAGGTAGCGGTCTCGAAGTCGTGGGCTTCCAGAGCGCGTCGCGCCCCTTCGCTGCACCACTCCAGTGCCGTCGCCAGCTCGCCGCCGGCCTCGAAGTGGTTGGCCAGGACTCCGGCGTCCCGCTCTCCCTTTCCGAGGAGCCAGGCGCCGGCAACGGAGTGAAAAGAACGCTTGTCCCAGCCATCTAGCATGCCGAGGGCGGCCTGGCGGACCAGGTCGTTGGCGAACTCCAGCTCCTCTTCGTCGGCAAACTGCTGGTTTGCGGCGGGCTTTACCAGCCCCTCGGCGATGAGCTCCGGCACGCCTACCACCACCGCGTCGGGGAGTTCTGGCAGCATGCTTGCCACCGGGTGGGTCCAGAAGCGGGCGCCGAAGACGCTGCCGGCCTTCAGCACCGCCATGGCGTCGACGGAGAGCTGTCCGAGGTGCTCCTCGACCACGGCGACCGCCGTCTGCGCCAGGGTGTCTCGTCCGGAGATTTCGCTCCGCACCAGCTGCTCGATCAGCAGTGGATTGCCGGCTCCGCGCTCGGCGATTCGCTTGCGGACCGCGGTCGCTGCTCTCGGCAACAGGCTCGCGACAAGTGCCTTGTTGTCGCTCTCCGCGAGGGGCGGGAGCTCGATGCGATCACCAAAGAGAAGGGGATGAAGCTCTTCTACGTTCGGTCGGCCAGCCCCGACGATCAAGACCGGGATGCTCGGTGCCGACACCAGGGTCGTCTCCAAGAGCGCGATCGATGGCCGGTCCGCCCAGTGCAGGTCGTCGACGCAGAGCACGAGCCGTCGGGCCGTGGCAGCGGCGCGCACGAAGTCCAGCCACGCTCGCTGGCGCTGGTCGGCCATGAGGTTGGCGTTGGAGCGGGCGGCCTGGAGCTGGTCCGAAGCGACCGCTGAGGCCTTCACATTGGCGAGCTCACCGACGAAGTCCGCGACCCGGTCCGCCTCGTCATCGCCGACCGCCAAACGCACCGCACGGCGCAGCTTCTCGGCCTGGGCGGCGGGTGTGTCCCCGTCGTTGATGTCGGCGACCGAGCGGATGATCGAGCCGATCAGCGAATAGGGCGAGTCGGCGCGCACGCTCTGGCCGGCGCCGCGCCAGACCTGGACCATCGCGGTCCTCGAGCGGATGTCGCGACGAAACTCGTCGAGGAGGCGGGATTTTCCCTGTCCGGGCGCGCCGACGAAGACCACGGCACCGGCAACTCCCGAGCTGACCCGATAGCGCAGCGCCGCGAGCTCGGGCTCCCGGCCGATGAAAGCGCTCGAGTGCTCGATCTCCACCGGGGCGGAGACGGTTGCGGCGGTGCCCGGGCGAGGTGGCGTGCGTCCAGCACCGGCTTGGAAGCCTTCTCTCGGCAGGATGATCGTGAAGTTCGTGCCCAGACCAAAGGCGCTGTCGACGGCGATGTCGCCACCCATCTGTCGACCGAGTTCCCGAGTCAGCGGCAGTCCGAGGCCGGTACCTCCGAACTCCTTTGCCGTGGTCTGGGTGGCCTGTTCGAACGGACGGAAGACCCTGAGGAGCTGCTCCTCGGTCATGCCGATTCCGGTGTCGGAGACCGCAAAGCTCACCCAGTCGATCTCCTCGGTGACCGTGCGAACGGTGAGGGTGATGACGCCATCCTTGGTGAACTTGCTGGCGTTGCTGACCAGGTTCAGCAGGCACTGCCGGAGGCGACCCGGGTCGGTCTGCAGGGTCGGATAGGCGATGTCTACGTCGAGGACGAACATGTTGCCGTTGCGGTTCACCAGCGTGCCCACCGTGCGCGACACGTCGGCGATGACCTCCTCGATCTCCACGTCTTCGGCGATCAGCTCGAGCTTCCCGGCCTCGAGCTTGGACATGTCGAGGATGTCGTTGATCAGCCGCAGGAGGTGGTAGCCCGCGGTCTGGATCTTCTCGACGTCCTCGTTCATGTCGGCGAGCTCGGTGTCGGCGAGCTCTTCGCCGATGAGCTCGGCGTAGCCGATGATCGCGTTCAGCGGCGTGCGGATCTCGTGGCTCATGTTCACCACGAACGACGACACCTCCCGGTTGGTCTGGGACAGCTCGCGCTCCATGGTCTGGGCGTGCTGGAGCGTGGTGTCGTACATGCGCTCGATGTCGTCGAAGTCCTGCTCGAGCTCCGACAGATAGGCGAGGATCTCACCCAAGGATGCGTCGTCGCGGTCCACCGCCTTTCGGGACAGGATCCGGCGGAGTTCTCGGGCTCGCCGCCGGTCGGCAGCGGTGATGTTTCCTTGGAAGACGATCGACATGAACGTCGTACCTTATCCCCGCCACACCTCGCTCAGGGGTTCTGGAGGCCCTGCAGCAGACCGTGCAGCCTCTTCAGTCCCTCTTGCACGACGTCTGTCTCGCCCCCAAACCCGATTCGCAGCCAGCCGTCCATGCCGTATTGATCCCCGGGAACCAGCAGTACACCCGCCTCCCGCCGCAGCTTGTCGGCGAGCTCGGTGGAGCCGATCGTTTGTCGGTACTCGAGCCACAACATCGCGCCCGCCGCCGGGCGGATGTAGCGAAGGCTGTCGGTGTGGTCGTCCAGCCACGCGCAAACCACCGCCAGGTTCCTGTTCAGGTGCTCCCGGGTGCGGAGCAGCAGCCGTTGGCGTCGCTTCGGCTCGAGTGCGGCGGTTGCCAGGCTGTCCGACAGGGCGCTCGGGGCGATGGTGGTGTAGTCGTGGTGTTTCCAGAGATCTTCTGCTTTATTGGCATTGGTGGCCAACCATCCGAGTCTTAGCCCCGGCAACCCATAGGCCTTGGAGAGGCTGTTGGTGACGATGACCCGGTCGTGGCGACCCCACATCGATGCCGTTGCCGGCCCCTCGAGCTCGGAGCCCGCGTAGATCTCGTCGGCGAGGATCCAGGCCTGTCCGGCGATGCAGGCGAGCTCGTCCAGCCAGTCCGCGTCGAAGGTCGCTCCGGTTGGGTTGTTCGGATTGCAGATGGCGATGAGCCGGGTGCGCTCGGTGACCAGCTCACGCAGCGCGTCGAGGTCGGCCAACCAGCGCTCGGATTCCCAGTCCGGCTGCATCTGCCAGCGGATCAGCTCTGCTCCGAAGGCCGGCGCCAGGCCCTCGATCTGCTGGTAGTTCGGGCACAGCACCACCACCTCGTCCCCGGGGCCGACCAGGTTCCAGACCGAGAGGAAGTTGGCTTCGATTCCTCCGGATGTAACGAGGATGTTATCGATAGAAGCCCCGTTATAGAGCGCGGCGATCCTCTCCCGGAGGGGCACGGTGCCGTTGGTCTGGGTGTACTCGAGGCTTCGATCGAGGATCCGCGCTCGCTCCTCGGGATCGGGGATCAGCTCGCTCACTCGGAGCGGATGAACGCCGCTATCGGAGAGGTTGATGTCCACGTCGTGCTCGTGTTTCGATTGCCAGCGCTCCATCTGGAAGGGTTCGACGTGCATGGGGTCCTCTGGGGCGAATAGTAGTGCGCCATGGGACTGTATGACGAGGTGCTGAGAGCCGAGGAGCGGGTGCGCCCCCACGTTCGTGAGACGCCGGTGGAGCTGTCGATTCCATTGGGAGAACGTGGGAAGTGCACCGTGTACTTGAAGTGCGAGAACTTCCAGCGAACCGGATCCTTCAAGTTCCGCGGGGCGATCAGCAAGCTGGCCTCTCTTCCCGACGAGATCCGGGAGCGCGGGGTGGTCGCGGCGTCGACGGGTAACCACGGGCTCGCGGTGTCCCTCGCCTCACAGATCCTGGGAAACCCAGCGACAATCTTCCATCCCGTGAACGCGTCCGAGGCCAAGCTCGAGGGCATTCGCGCCCTCGGTGCCGAGACCGTCGGTTTCGGCGATGACTGCGTCCTGTGCGAGGCGGCCGCTCAGGATCACGTGCGCGATGCCGGTCTGGTCTACATCTCCCCGTACAACGACGCTCAGGTTGCGGCGGGGCAGGGGACCCTCGCGGTGGAGCTCTCCCGCCAGCTGGACGGGGTCGACGCGGTGTTTGTCTCCGTGGGAGGAGGGGGCCTGGTGTCCGGGGTTGGCGCTTTCCTCAAGAAGTGGCAGCCTCACGTGCAGATCTACGGTTGTTCGCCGACGAATAGTGCAGTCATGCTGCACTCACTCGCCGCGGACCGCCTGCTCGAGCTGGAGTCGCTGCCGACGCTCTCCGACGGGACAGCGGGGGGTGTGGAGGCCGGATCCATCACCTATGAGCTCTGTCGACAGATCATCGACCACGCCGTCTTTGTCTCCGAGGAGCAGATCGCCGCGGCGATGCGGTTGGTGATTGGCAAGCACCACATGCTCATCGAGGGCGCGGCGGGGGTGGCGGTAGCCGGTTTCCTGCAGCGGGCCGAGGAACTCGAAGGAAAGCGCGTGGTCATCGTGCTCTGCGGGGCCAACGTGGGTCTAGAGACGCTTCGGGTCGTCGCCAACAGGGCGCCTGTATGAAGCTCCAACACGACGTCCAGATCCGGTCAGATCCGAACGGTGTGGCTATCCTGGCGCGGGCCAGGGCGGGGCCAGTACACAGCGCGGACTCGCTGCTCGAGTCTCTGTTCTCGCCACCCATCTGGGTGCATGCGCTCTTCGGGCCTCGGGCGGTTCGGGTGTCCCGATATCGCACCCATCGACAGATGGGGTTCTCGGACGTCCCCCGGCTGAGAGCGTTCGAGCAAATCCGGTTTGGCTACGAGCGGCTGGTACGCGCGGAGTACATCGATGGTTGGCTGACCGTGGTCCGGGACGACGGCGAGCGTTGGGACGTGCGTGGCGGAGCCGACCTCGCCCGACTCGCAGAGGACCTCGACCAGAGGATGAGGCGAGAGGGAGCGTTGGGTCCGCTGGACGCAGATGAGCGAGCCGCCCGGGACGCAGTGAAATCAGTCACGCAGGAACTGGACCGCTGAGGCGAATCGACATCGTCGTGGGCCGTCCACAGCGCCCACAGCGCCGACGACGACAGAATCGACGCGCCCAACCGTCACAGGCTCCGGTTGTGCCCATCGAAACTTCACTTCAAGTGACACACTGCGTGCGCCACACCTGAAATGATTCCGACATGTTCGCTGCACAAAGCACCGTCGAAACTGCGTTCCGACGGTACGTTGTGGTCGACTATGCTCGGATTCTAGCCAAACAGGTCGAAGGAGTCGTGCTCCTCGCTCGGCTCGGTGATCGCCTCGGGCGCCTGGCTGGCCACTTGTGCCTTGTCTACGGCATCCTGATCGGCAAATCCCCAGGTCAGAGCGAGCCAGTTCAGCAGCTTGATCTCGTCGGGGTGATAGTCGTCGGCGCCAGCGAGCCGGATCAGCTCTTCATAGATGCACTGTCGCGCGTCTGGGCGCATGACGTTTCGGCACCCTAGCGCCAAGGCTCGGGCCGAAGGGTACTTTGCCTGGGCCTGCTGCTCGAGCATCGACCAGTGCTCGTCGCCCCAGAGCTCGCGCATCTTGGCCAGGCGCTCCTCCTCCTGTTCGGAGACTTGCAGATCGGCGTTGATCATCCAGTAGTAGAGTCCGACGAGGACGACCTGTTCGTGGGACTGAAGCTGCTTGAGGTGCATGGAAGAGCATCATCGCCCACAAATAGGCCTTTGGCAACGAGCCTTGGCGCCGCATCTACCGGTATTCTGGGATCGGCGTCTCAAGGCCACTTGAGCGAGGCCCGGGATCCACATTCCACCCAACCGAGAGCCCGTTTCACCAACGTTCGGCCTCGGCAAGCAAGACTGCGACGGCTCCATCGACGAGAGCCGACGTCGTTGCCGTCGCCTCCGACTTCCGAGAGCCCTCGTCATGTCGGTATGGGCTCACACCCTCTCCGCCCGGACCGACCCGCCGGGACGTCGACGCCATGCGAAGCAGATGGTGGCCGACGGGCGGAAGGGGTGAGGCGAAGCCGAGGGGAAAACGCCAGTGCTTCCCCTATAATTGGAGACATGGTCGTGGAAGTTGACAGGGGCGCTCGGAGATCGACCCGCCGCTGTTGCCGATCCCGGGTCCTCGAATCCGATCCCCTCTCGGTCCGTGACCCACCTCCCGAGCCAACGCAACATCAATCACCACGTCTCTCGCGACTCGCGACATCGAACTTGGCCCAGGCGACGCTACGACACACCCGTCGACCCACCCGTGACCCGCTACTTCAGATACTTGAAGCGGCTCGCCATGCTGCGGATCAGCCGCACCCCGAGGGCCGGATTCGCCGACACCACCGACTCCAGCTGCGCCGCATTTAGGATCCGCACCCACACGTCTCCCTCGGCGATCATGGCCGCGTTGCGTCGCTCGCCGGTCAGCGCTGCGATCTCGCCAATGACCTCTCCTTCGCGGTCGAGCCGGGCTACTTCTTCGCCGTCCCGCAGGATGCGAACCACGCCCTTGATCAGCACAAAGGCGTGGTAGGAGGCCTCGTCTTGTTGGCAGAGGGCCTCGCCATGATGCAGTCGTCGGATGCCGCGGTGTTCGTTCTCGAACAGCTGAGCAATGAGGGGATCGACGATCTGTTCGATGACCAGGTTGAGCTCGGTGGCGTCCACGGGGCTTCCGGGGATCATGAGCTCGGTGCCCTCCCGGCCCTCGAGGATCGCCTGCACCGTGGCGAGCACCGGATTGGGATCCCCGGGTCTTGCCGCTCTTTCCCTCGCCAGGAGGCCCATGACAATGGCCTCGATGCTTGGAGAGCACTTCCGGAACATGGACACCGGCGGGAGCACGATGGCTGAGCCCTCGGCCCGACGGCGCATCACCTTTCCCTTGGTCGTGGCGAGATCGATCCCGGTCAACGCCGCCCACATCGTTGCCCCCACGCCGAAGAGGTCGGTCTGGAGATCGAAGGTTCCCTTCAGGCGCTGTTCCTGTTCGGGAGCCTGATATCCGGCACTACCGAGACCCTGCATGGGGAGGGATTTCCCGGCGCGTGGTGCCTGGGAGACGCCAAAATCGGTGAGCACGAAGCCGCCAGCCCCGTCGAGGAGGACGTTGGCGGGTTTGATGTCGAGGTGCAACAGGGACACGCTGTGGGCGGCAACCACCGCCGTGAGCAGGCTCTCCAGCAGCGCCAGAGCCTCCCGCTCGTCGATGGCGCCGACCTTGGTGAGCAGCTCCTCCAGGTTCCCGTGCGGAAAGTACTCCATGGCGATGAAGGCTTGCGAGCCGTCGAGCTCCCAATCGTAGACCCGGGGGATGCGCTCGCAGCGGATGGCGAGGAGCGAAGAGAGCTCTCGCTGCAGTGTGTGACGGCGATGGCGATCCCGGAGCGAGCCCGTCAGGATCTTCACCGCGACGTGCTCGGGAACGCCCGGATGGTCGGTGTGTGCGAGGCAGGTCGCCTGGAAGACCGAGCCAAAGCCGCCCACACCCAGCAGGCGGTCCAGGCGGAAACGCAGTTTTCCACTGATCAGGTCGCCGATGTCCGGCTCGATCCCCGGTTCCATGACTCCACGCTACCACGGCGTCTAGCAGCGCTCGGGAAATCCCGGCCCGTCAAGTTTGAGGGCCGGGATTCCCGTGCCCTGCTTCTTCATGTTGCCGGTCGGCCCGTTCGGGCCTCCCTCGATCGGAACGTTCGGGACAGCTCGCATGCACAAGTGGTCGAGCTTTCCCGAACGTTCCTAGAGAGATCTGTCGGAATCCCCGCTTTCCCGCAGGATCACGTCCGAGAACACAAACCCACCGCGCTCGACGATCTCTGTCGCCACGACGGGTAGAGGCGTCTCGAACATCGGGCCGTCGAAGACAAAGCTGTGGAACTCTCCGTTCTCACCGCAGGGATCGATAGCCTCGGGCAGGTCGGCCACGAAGTCCGCATCATAGGTTCGTCCGGCAAAGGAGCGGTCGAGGACCCTCGGATCGACGCAGGTCACGTGGGCACGCAGCCCCTCGCGAACCATGGTCTGCGCCAGGTCGGTGGTATCGAGGCCCCAGATGGGGAAGATCGGCTCCAGTCCGGTGCCGGCGAGCTTGTCGATCCGATAGTCGCGGACATCCTCGAGGTACAGATCTCCAAAAGCCATGTGAGTCACGCCGTCGGCCAGTGCCCGAGCGACCGCCTTGCGCATGGCTGCTTCGTACTCCTCATTGCTGCAGGGCTCTGGAATCCACACCTTGTACAGCGGCAGGCCGAGGGCTTCGGCCTGGAGCTCCAGTAGCTGCTCGCGAACAGCGTGCATGGCGACTCTGCCGGCCTTCTGGTTCAAGGTCGTGAGCAGGCCGACCACCTCGACATCGTCACGCTGGCGGAGGACGTGCAGTGCCCAGGCGCTGTCTTTGCCGCTGCTCCACGACAGCACGACCTTTGGGAGTGGGATCATCGCCGGGCTGTAACTTGATACAGGGGCGTCGATGCCGTCCAATCTTTGGTTTCTCCTGATCGGGCTCGCGATGGCCGGATCGACCGACGATGTTCGCCCCGTCGACGATCGCGTCGCTCGGTTCACCGAGGAACAACTCGAAGAGACCCTCGAAACCATCGCGCACACCGAGCGCACCCTCGGAGACAGCGAGCAGCTGGCCGACAACTTGGGCAGCCTCGCCGCGATTGCGGCCGGTCTCGGCAGGGAGAACGTTCGGCAGGGCGCGCTCACCCGCGAGCTGGCGATCCGAACCGAGGTGCAGGGGCGAGACCACCCGGCGACTGTGAGGACCCTGCGAGTCCTGGGTAGTGCACTGTGCGATGTCGCTCCCTATGGCGAGGGGCTTGCGTTGCTGCAGGAAGCAGTCGCGCTGACCAAGAACCGGCACGGCGAGCTCCACAGGGAGACCGGAGTCAGTCTCTCCCACTTGGCCTACGGACTCGGTGCCAGCGGAGAATATGCCAGTGCCGCCGAAGCTCTCGAGTCTGTTGTAGAGATCGACGAGGCGGTCCTCGGGCCCGACCACATCGACGTCGCGGCGACCCTCAGTGCCCTCGCACGAGCCCGCATCGATCTGGCCGAGCACGCCGAAGCGGAAGAGATCCTGGGTCGCGCCCTCGTGATTCGCGAGACGTTGGTCGGCCCCAAGGACCCGTTGGTTGCCTCGACGCTCGGGGCGCTCGCCGCGGTCCAGAGCTCCCGGGGCCAGCTGGACGCGGCCGTAGCTACCTGGCAGCGCGCCCTCGACATCCTGGTCGAGGCTGGGGCGGCCCCAGACGAGATCCTGTCAGCGAAGGTCGGCCTCGCCAAGGACCTCCTTCGACTCGGGCAGGCGCGGCGCGGTCTCGAATTGGTCCTCGAGGCCCACGGCGAGGCGGAGGAAGTGCTGGATCCGGGACACCCAGTCCGGCTCTGGGTGCTGACGGTCGCTGGGCAGGCCTATGGGGCTACCGGAGATCGAGTTGCCGCGCTGGAGTTCCTCGGTCGCGCGCTCGAACAACAGCGGGCTCGCCATGGCGATAGGCCCCACCAGGAGGTGGCGTCCGCTCTCTCCCTGATCGCCGAGCAACACTCCTTGCAGGGAGATCTGGTTCAGTCGCTGGCGGCGCGCGAGGAATCGCTGGCCATCTTGCAGGCCCGATACGGAGAAGGTCATCCCAAGCTGCTGAGTCCACTGGGTGAGCTCGCGAGGGATCTGGTCTCGCGCGGGGATGTGGACGGGGGGACCCGCCGCTTTGTCGAGGCCCACGAGATCGCGACGAGACGCCTGGGTGCGGACAGCTACCAGACGGCGGAGACCGCTGCGAATCTGGCCGGTGCCCACATCGCAAAGGGGGCGTTTGCCGAGGCCGAAGAGCTGCTCGTCGAGGCCGTCCCGATCTTGGAACAAGCCGATACCAAGCAAGAACTCCTCTGCAAGACCCACAACCGTCTCGGCGATGTTCGCAACCTCCAGGGAGAGGCAGACGCGGCCCTGGCTAGCTACCAACGCGGGCGCGAATGTGGGGAGTCGATCGGCCTGGACAGCCCGTTTGCGCTGGCCGCCCTCAATGCTCAGGGAGCCTTGCACTTCGAGGAGGGCCGCCCCGACGAGGCAGCTGCGCTGTTCCGGCTGGCTCTCGAGCGCGAGGGGAGCGATCCGGCGTATTACCGGCGACGATTGCCGCTACTTCACAATCTCGCGCGGGTGCTGGCCAAGGAGTCTCTGCAGGAGTCTCTGCTTCTCAAGCAAGAGACCTTTGCCGGAGCGCTCCAGTACCTGGAAGACATCCTGCCCACTGTCAGCGAGCGCGAGGGCTATGGGCTGCTGGCGAGACACCACTACGCCATCGATGACTTGGCGGCAGTGGCCGTTCTGAAGCCGGATGATGCTTGGAAGGGCCTCGTCAGGTGGAAGGGGCTGAGGGCACGAGCGGGTGCACAGAAGCGAACCCGCATCGCCGCCGCTGGCGATGAACACGTGCTCGTCCAAGTCGAGGAGCTCGCGGCGAGTCGTCGAGAGCTCGCGCGCCTCACGTACCTGCCGTCGCGTCTCAGATCCGCGACCTGGAGTGATGATCTGGTCCTCCTCACCGCGCAGAAAGAGGAGCAGGAACGCCAATTGGCTCGGAGTGGACTCGACAGCGCTCTGCCCCAGGTCGACGGTTCACAGGTGTGCGAGGCGCTCCCGCCCGGCTCGGTTCTGGTGGACTTCTTGCAGCGGCGGGACGATGGCGGACGGGGCGGCTACGTCGCCTTTGTCGTTAACCCCGAATGCCAGGTGCAAGCGGTTGATCTCGGCGATGCGGGTCCAATCGATCAGGCCATCCTCGACTACCGTGCACTGCTTGCCACCCCGGACCTCTCAGAGCGCATCGATGACAGTGGAGAGGTCGTTCACGACTTCGTCTGGCGCCCTATCGAGTCCCTCCTAGGCGGCGCCCAGGATGTGCTGATTGTCCCGGATGGTCCACTCAGCACCTTGTCTTTTGCTGCGCTCCCCGCTGGCGAGGAGTACCTGATCGAGCGCTACAGCTTTCGCTACCTGGAGAGCGCGGCAGCCTTGGTGGTGGAGCCCGAACCAGCGGGGGTCGACGCGGTCATTGTCGGCGATGTCGACTTTGATCGAATCGGTGCGGATCTTGCCGCGCCTGGTCATGCCTGCCAGGCACAAGGCTTTGCCGATCTGCCCAGGGCGTCCCGAGAACTCGAGTTCGTCGGCCGCGAGCTCCGCCGGCATCGACGGCGCGAGCGTGTGCACACCTTCACCCGTGCTGCTGCTCGGGAGGCCACCCTGACCGGGGCGCTCCCGGGGAAGCGACTCGTGCACCTCGCCACCCGCGGCTTCTTTGCAACCGACAGCTGTCGATCTGTGCAGGGTGAACGGGCCGATTCGCTCGCCGGAGAACGCGAGACAATCGGTCTCGATCCCATGGTTCTCTCGGGCCTGGCGCTGGCGGGAGCGAACTCCCCCGCGATCGCCGGACAAGGCCTGTGGACTGCTGAGGAGATCTCCAGCCTCGATCTCCGCGGGGTGGAGCTGGTCGTGTTGTCCGCCTGTGAGACCGGTCTGGGCGAGGTGGAATCGGGACGGGGCGTGCTTGGGCTCCAGAGGGCGTTCGCCCAGGCTGGGGCCGACAACCTGATCATGAGCCTGTGGGTTGTACCTGGCTTCGACACCGAGCGTTTGATGCGCAACTTCTACCGCAACTTGCTCCGCGGGAGAGGCCAGACGCCGTCCGCGGCACTCCGGCAGGCACAGCTCGCCTTGCTCGCCGGGAACCGTGCGGATAGCGGGCACGCTCGACCCCAGGACTGGGGCGCCTTCATCGCCGGGGGACTGTGATGCCCGACCATCACCCGCAGCTGAGCAGAATCCTCGACAGCCTGGAGCTGGATCCAAGCCAGCCCCTAGACGTGCAACAGGTTCTCGCGATCTGTCAGGAAGTCTCTGCAGGATTCGCCGATCTCAATCAGGGCCGAGACGACCTGATGACCGTGCTCGACACCCTCGCGAGCGGCACGCTGCACTTCGACGAGCAGGGCATCCTGCGCGGCATGAACGATCCGGCTCTGGAGATGTTCGGGCTCCCGGCCGATCAGCTGATCGGTTTTGCAGTCATGGAGATCCTGCACTTCGAGGACGGGTCGGGCGCGCGCCTGACGACGGTCGATCTCTCCAAGGATCGCCGCATCGAGAACGGGCGTGTGCGACTGCAAGATCAGAGCTCCTTCCCCGCATCGATCTACATCTCGGTGATCTCCAGCGACCGAGACAGCGCCGGTGCGGTGATCCTGTTGCGGAACATCGAGGGGCGCCTGCATCGCGAGGCCGAGCTCCAGGGGGCCAGGGTCGAGGCACTGGTCGCGCGTCGCGCCGAGCGGGCGAAGGGATTGTTCCTGGCCAACATGAGCCACGAGCTCCGCACCCCCCTCAACGCCATCATTGGCTACAGCGAGATGCTGGCCGAAAACGCACGTTATCGGGGTGACTCCGAGGGTGTGGAAGACCTCGGTCGAATCTTGGGCGCCGGGCGTCATCTGACCCACCTGATCGGTGGAATCCTCGATCTGTCGAAGATCGAGGCGGGCCACATGCAGCTACTCATCGAAGACTGCGATGTGGTCGACCTGGGTCGCGAGGCGCTCCAGACCCTCGAACAGCTCCCCGACGCCGAAGGCCTCCAGCTCGGACTCGAGGTCGACGGCAAGATCCCCTACATCCAGGCCGACATCACACGCCTGCGCCAGTGCATCTTCAACCTGCTCTCCAACGCTGCGAAGTTCACCGAGAAGGGCACGGTCACGCTGCGCATAGAGAGCGGCCGGACGCACATCCGCATCGCCGTAGAGGACTCCGGGATCGGCATCGACGCGGTGGGTCTGCAGCGGATCTTCGCCGAGTTCACCCAGGCCGAGGACACCACGACCAAGCGCTATGGAGGCACCGGCCTCGGGCTCGCCCTCAGTCGCCGACTGTGCAGGATGATGGGCGGTAATATCGAGGTCTCCAGCGAGGTGGGGAAGGGCAGTACCTTCACCCTGGTTATGCCCATCGAAGCTCACGACTCGCTCACGCCGATCCCAGCCATCCGCAACGCAACAGTGCTCCTCATCGACGACGATCTCGCCATTCGATCCGTCGTCGAGCGCACTCTCATGGACGAGGGCTACGCGGTCGTCAGCGCCTCGGACGGCAAGACCGGCCTCGAGTACGCCAAGCAGCTCCAGCCTCAGGCCATCGTGCTCGACATCGAGATGCCCGACATGAGCGGCTGGGAGGTCCTGGTCGAGCTGAAGGGAGACCTCTCTCTTCGCAAGATCCCCGTGATCCTGCATACCCTCGCCAACGAGCGGGGCCGGGGTTTTGCGATGGGGGCGGCCGACTATCTGACCAAGCCCATCAGCAGTGGTCGACTCCTCGACTCCCTCGACCGCGCCACCGACCAGCGCGCCGGTACAGCACTGCTCGTCGAGGACAACGAAGAGGTACAGCGCGTCATCAAGCGTCAGCTCCGCAAGCACGGCTGGGAGGTCATCTCCGCCGAGAACGGACGGGTCGGGCTCGAGGTGTTGGAGAAGGAAAAACCCGACGTAATTCTCCTCGACCTGATGATGCCCGAGATGGATGGATTCGAGTTCATCAGGCACCTCCGCGCCAATCCGCTCCATGTCGATCTGCCTGTGATCGTGATGACGGCTATGGAGCTGGGTGCGGCGGAGCGGGCCGAGCTGAATATGTCGGTGCAGCGGATTATTCAGAAGGGATCGGTAGGGGGGAGCGAGATACTTGCGGAGCTGCGGGCGCGGCTTCGGCAGGGGAAGATCTGACCATCGACTGATCGACTGACTGCAACGAGTGGGACATCGCGTCGCCAGGGGAGGGGACCGGAGTCGATCAAGCTCCCCACCCAGCTCCTCACTCTTGCTCCGCTATATGTTTCAGCCGGAGGCGACATGGACGAAGAGACCAAGTTGATGGAGGGCTTCGTCGAGGCCGAATACCAGGCGTCCGTCATCCGGTACGCCAAGGCCATCCCTGTGGCGGACGCCTTGAAGTCCGACTATGCCGCCGCCGTCTTGAAGGCGTCCCGGATGTGGCGGCTCAAGGACCAAGGTGGCGTTCCGTTCCTGCCGATCTACGACGAAATGACCGAAGCACACCTCCAGCAGCGCGACCGGCTTCTGAAGCGTAGGATCTTCAAGGCCTCCCGCTACGACCTCCCCGCCTTGGGTCGCGTGGTGCTGTTCGCCGTCGGCAACACGGACAACCGGTACGCCTGCGACAGCTATTTCCAACGATTCGGGGTCGGCGAGACCGACAAGGGAATGCGCATCATGTCCGACTACAGCGTGTGCGTGGATTGCTGTGGGGTCGGCTGCCAGACGTGCGCTGGCGGGTGGATCTTCGTGCGCGGCAGGGTCATCAAGCTGCTCGGGGAGCCCCTCGAAATCCACCGCCTCGACGAGGTCGAGGACGAGAAGTATGCCGCCGCCCACGCGCTGGACGTGTGACGGCAGCTGACTGCTGGTGGTCGTCGAGGCATTCGAGGACAGGTTCCAGCGTAGCCGGCCGACAACTCGGGGCATCAGAGCTCCTCCAGTCTCTTGCGCGTCTGTCGGGCTCGGTAGACGCGCAGCGCCAGCCAGCTCGCCCCGAATCCCGGCGCGATCCAGGTCGACGGCGCCACCACAAAACTAGTGACGGCCATGACTCCCCACGGGATCAAGGTAGTGTGGCTGCGAGCGGACTGGACGGTCATCCAGGCCGTGAAGACCACCGTCGAAACAACCATGAGCAGCGTGAGTGCAAGCAGTGCATTCTCCACGGGTGGGGCGGCTCCGGTGGCCTGCAGTCTCAGGATTCGGGCCTCGGCATCGGGGCCGCGCTGGAGGGCGCTGCGAATCAGGAACCCAGAGCCACTGGCGGTGATCAGGGCGCAGAGGCCGCTGGCCAGGCCGAGGGATGTTGCCCCGATGGCCCAGCTCCAGAGGCCTTCCTCCCCTTCGTAGATGACGAGGAACATGGCGCCGCCATAGGCGAAGAACAGCAGGGCGGCGGCCGCGAGCAGCAGGCCGATCAGGAGGCCTATGCAGCCGTATTGGGACCATGGATCTTGCACGAGCACAGCGTAGCAGCCGTCACTCGCGGAGCGCGCCGATCCACTCGTCGATCCGACGCTCCAGGATTGGCACGGCAGCGGAAGAAGTACGTAGCTTTCACAGCGACGTCATCTGTCCTTCCCGGTGCTTTTGAAGTTGCATGCCCCGGTCCCGAAGGCGGGTGCGGCCAAGGTCCGACTCCCAGTCGAAAAGATTCGAACAGGTTCTGAAGTCGCCTTGTACCTCGGCCTATCCGTTGACCAGCTTCGTTGGTGAGCGTGTGGGAGTTCGGCATGAAAAGGAAGACACGGGTTGTGAGCCTGCTCGCCCTGACGCTGGCAGCGTGTAGTGCTGGCGACAAAACGGAAGACGGCTGGTCGACTGTCGATGGTGACTGCAATGACGACGACGCGGCGGTCCATCCGGACGCTCCGGAGTCCTGCGACGATGTCGACTCCGACGGCGATGGCTTCGGCGATGCCGGGACTTCGGTCTACGCCTGCGTCGCCCCCTCGGGCTTCATCGCCGACAGCTCGGACTGCGACGACGGCGACGTGTGGCCAGGTGCTCCGGAGTCTTGCGATGTCATCGACGTTGAAGTTCTACTATCGGCAGCCGTAGCCAGCGAGAGCTTAGCGATCGCCACCGCACCTACTTCCCTTGGTTCTCGACCTCCACAAGCGCAAACAATGCGTAGGTGCAAACCGTATCGTCCCAGGTTCCATCCATGTACCACATGTGGCCGCAATCCTGGCCACCCTCGTCGTTCGGCTCGCCGACGTGCCAATTCTCGTAGCCAACCTGCTCTCCGTTCTCCCAAACCCACTGGCCCTCGACAGCAATGTCGTTGTTGCCCAGCCACAGAATGTCGGCTCCCTCCTCCAGATGCGAACGGTAGCTATCGCGGACGAAGTCGTTCTCCGCCTGATCGTTCACTGTCACGAGGTATCCGCCGCTTTCCTGGGCGAGCGAGCTGGCTTCTTGCCAGGTCATCTGCGCACGGGACAGGTAGTAGGTGTGACCCCCGTATTCGATCGGTGGATCAAGGCCCGCGGTGTCCGAGTCGGTATCCCCGACCGTGTTCGAGTCGGTATCAGAGTCGGCATCATCATTGTCATCACCGCCCTCGCCACACGCAATCAAACTCAAGACAACCAGGCCAGCCAGACCTGCCACACGCACGTCAATCATCCCAAGCTCCATCTCTGAAGCTTCCACCTAGCCGATCGCGGGCGACCCTGCTGCGTCCCGAGAAATGCGGTATCGATCGAGTCGATCACCGGGCCTCGCAGGTCGCGGTGAGGACAAGGAAGGCGAACAGACATCAAGGCACCTGTCGATGTCAGTCTGCAGGGTCCGCAGCGATCAGCGCCTCCAGCCGCTCCCACTCGGCATACTGGCCGTCCGAGGCCTCGTCGCTCTCGATGGCCCGCTCGATGTGCAGCAGCCGCTGGCCCGCCTCGGCCACGAGCCGATGCAGGTGTGCACGCAGCTCGGGGATCATTCCCGGGTAGTCAGCCAGGTGGTCGCTGCAGGACCCCGGTGGCACATCGCGCCCGGCGAGCAGCTCTCGCAGCCAGGTTTCGACGTCGCCGACCGGCTCCAGCAAGCCATCTTCGGGCAGGACCAGCCACACTTCGCAGCAGTGGTCTCCTGCAGCCCAGGCCGCAAGCAGGGACAGATCCCCCCCATCGCTGGCCAGGTGCACGCACTGAGACCCAGGCGCCGAGCAGGCCGCACCTGTCAGGGATTCTTCTGCACCAGCCACCGACACCTCCCACGACCCCAGGGTCGCCGGCTGGCGCCCTGTGCTTGCGCCGGCGATTGCGGCCAGATCTGGCGGCGGACCCAATGGGAGCCAAGCCAGCGGTACTTCCGGGTCCCAGAACGGGACCCGCGGCTGGGCCTCGACCAGCGCCGCGAGGGCCTGAACCACGAGGGACGGCGCGGAAGGTGAGCTATCGAGGGGCATGCAGCAGCACCGTCGCCGCCGGATCCCGGCGCGGCGCTCTTCTCTCTGCCCAGTAGGGTCCGGTCAGGTCTTCTTCGTAGGACGAGGGGTGACCTCGGCGTCGTAGGTGTAGCGGGTAATCCGCTCATACTCCGTGGACTGGAGCAGTCCCAGGCCCCAGGTGCTGTAGAGAGCGTTGACACCTGTGTCTTTGTCTGTGTCGGTGTCCGTGTCGGCGTCCGCGTCGGTGTACTTGGGGTAGGACAGGTCGTCCTGTCGCTAGAGGATACCCCAGCGACCCGTCGTTGTGCCTTGTCCGCTGATCAGACTGAACACCTGCCGGATCCGGTCAGCCGGGTCTTACACCGGAATGCTGTGGTAGGAACTCCGGCGGCGCAGTCCGAGCAGGCCCGCCAACAGGAGGGTCAACAGGGAACCCGGGGCGCTCGAGGTGCTGCAGTTGCAGCCGCTCTTGTCGTCGTCGCCGGTCGACGCGGTGTCGCCGGGGGTATCGGTGTCGGTTGTCGGGTCGGTGTCGGTCGGGGTTGTGTCACAGCCATCGTCGTCGAGTGTGGCCGGGTCACAGTCGTTGTCGATGTCGTCACAGACGATCTCGGCCTCGTCGGGGTTGACCAGCTCGTCGTCGTCGTCGCAGTCGAGATCATTGTCCACGAATCCGTCTGGTGCACCTTCACAGGCCGCCACCGGTGTGCCGTCGGTCTCGCCGAAGCCATCCGCGTCGAAGTCCGGCCAGTAGTCGATCATGGGCACGTCGTTGTCGACGTAGGAGTCGCAGTCGTTGTCCATGCCATCGCACAGCTCGACATTGCCTGGGAAGTTCCCCGGGTCGTTGTCGTCGCAGTCGTTGTCGCACTCGGACACGCCGTCCATATCGGCGTCGATGTCGTCGATGGTGAGCGGGTCGCAGTCGTTGTCGGCGCCGTCGCACATGACCTCGACCACCGCGGGATTCACGCCGAGGTCAGCGTCGTTGCAGTCGGTGTTGTCGGCGACGTAGCCAGTGGGAGCGCCGTCACACGTGGTGACCCTGTTCAGGCCGCCGTAGCCATCGCTGTCGACATCCTCGAACCAGTCCTGCATGAGCAGACCGTCGTCGGCAATGGTGTCGCAGTTGTTGTCGAGGCCGTCGCAGAGCTCGGGATTCCCTGGGAAGTTCTCCGCATCACCGTCGTCGCAGTCGCCATCGCAGAAGCTGACGCCATCGAGGTCGACATCGTAGTCATCGAGGGTGATCACGTCACAGTCGTTGTCGATGAGATCGCAGGTGATTTCTGGGTTTCCGGGGAACCGCAGCGGATCGGTATCGTCGCAGTCGCCGAAGCAGAAGCTGACGCCGTCCATGTCGAAGTCGTCGTCATCGAGGGTGAGTGCGTCGCAGTCGTTGTCGATGATGTCGCAGGTGACTTCTGGGTTTCCGGGGAATCGCAGGGGATCGCCGTCGTCGCAGTCCCCAGTGCAGAAGCTGACGCCGTCCATGTCGGCATCAGCGTCGTCGAGGGTGAGTGGGTCGCAGTCGTTGTCGATGAGATCACAGGTGATTTCTGGGTTTCCGGGGAAGCGGAGTGGGTCGGCATCGTCGCAGTCGCCAGCGCAGAGGGCGACGCCGTCCAGGTCGGTATCCAAGTCATCGAGAGTGAGCGCGTCGCAGTCATTGTCGATGAGATCACAGGTGATTTCTGGGTTTCCGGGGAAGCGGAGTGGGTCGGCATCGTCGCAGTCGCCGGCGCAGAGGGCGACGCCGTCCAGGTCGGTGTCCATGTCATCGAGAGTGAGCGCGTCGCAGTCATTGTCGATGAGATCACAGGTGACTTCTGGGTTTCCGGGGAAGCGGAGCGGATCGGTGTCGTCGCAGTCGTTGGCGCAGAGGGCGACGCCGTCCATGTCGGTATCCATGTCATCGAGAGTGACCACGTCGCAGTCATTGTCGATGAGATCACAGGTGACTTCTGGGTTTCCGGGGAACCGGAGCGGATCGGCATCGTCGCAGTCCCCAGCACAGAGGGCGACGCCGTCCAGGTCGGCATCCATGTCATCGAGTGTGAGCGCGTCGCAGTCATTGTCGATGAGGTCGCAGGTCACCTCTGGGTTGCCCGGGTAGCGTAGTGGGTCTGCGTCGTCGCAGTCGCCGGTGCAGAAGCTGACACCGTCCATGTCGGTGTCCATGTCATCGGTTGTGAGCGCGTCGCAGTCATTGTCGATGAAATCGCAGGTGACTTCTGGGTTTCCGGGGAACCGCAACGGATCGGTATCGTCGCAGTCGGCGCAGAGGGCGACGCCGTCCATGTCGGCGTCCAAGTCATCGAGTGTGAGCGCGTCGCAGTCGTTGTCGATGAGGTCGCAGGTCACCTCTGGGTTGCCCGGGTAGCGTAGTGGGTCTGCGTCGTCGCAGTCCCCAGCGCAGAGGGCGACGCCGTCCATGTCGGCATCCATGTCATCGAGTGTGAGCGCGTCGCAGTCGTTGTCGATGAGATCACAGGTGACTTCGGGATTGCCTGGGAACCGCAGCGGGTCGGCATCGTCGCAGTCTCCGCCGCAGAAGCTCACGGCGTCGGCGTCTGTATCCTCGTCATCGAGGGTGAGGCCGTCGCAGTCGTTGTCGATGAGGTCGCACCTGACCTCGGGATTGCCTGGGAACCGCAGCGGGTCGGTATCGTCGCAGTCTCCGTCGCAGAAGCTCACGGCGTCGGCGTCTGCATCCTCGTCATCGATGGTCAGTGCGTCGCAGTCGTTGTCGATGAGATCGCACCTGACTTCGGGATTGCCTGGGAACCGCAGCGGGTCGGTATCGTCGCAGTCTCCGCTGCAGAAGCTCACGGCGTCGCCGTCGATGTTCTCGTCGTCGTCGCCCATGCCGTTGCAGTTGCTGTCCACGCCATCACACATCAACTCGAGCGCACCCGGGAAAACAGCCGGGGCTGCGTCGTCGCAGTCCGTGCCGCCGCAGACGATGTCGTCGAAGCCGTCGCCGTCGGCGTCCGGGCATGGCGGGGTGATGTTCAAGATGTAGTCGCCGCAGCGGCCGCTGCTGTAGCCGTCGACGATGATGGCGTACTGTTGGCCTGCCACCGCGTTGAACAGGATCCGGGACTGGACCTCATAGTAGTCGTCGTTACAGGCGAGCTGGTTCTCCGGGCAGCCAGCGCCGACGCTGCGAATCTGGAGGGCGGTGTCGTATTCGGAGCCAAGGAGGTCGATGTCGAAGTCGCCACTGGAGGGCGCGGTCCACAGGAAGGCGACGTCGTCGCTGGTCTGGCCGCCGCCGCAGGTGGCCGTGAAGTTGTTGGCCGCGCCACAGGTGTTGCCGGCGGCGACGCCAGCGCCAACGGCGGTGCCCAGGTCGGTGTCGTAGACCTCGCAGGGTGCCGGCAGCTCGCCGACCGTGGTGTTGTCCATCACCATGGACTCCAAGGTCGTGGGCTGGTTTCCAACGAGGCCGAAGTGAATGCTCTCGATCCGCTCGGGCGCCGTCACTCCCCAGAAGCCTCCACCTGGGGGCAGCGCGATGTCCGCGAACGTGCCGTCGGCGAAGGTGATGTACGCAAAGTGAACGTCGTTGTAGACCATGTCGACGCCCACGCCGCCAACACCGGCCGCCGTTCCCATGGAGGTCGTCGTGAACGAGAGTCGATGGGAGCCATTGCAGCCCGAGCAGTAGGTGTCGTCGTCCTCCACGATGTTCCAGTTCATGAAACCAGTGGTCTCGTAGTCGGACTCGCCGATGACCGCGCTCATCGCCGCGTTGGTGTTGACCTCGGCGTACCCGGGGGCCGAGTAGTCGTCGACGACAAATCCAGGTACTAATTCAGCTTCGAAGGTCACCCGATCGGCGAAGTAGGTGGGTGTCGCGGCTGACGCTGCCGTGGTGACAGAGGTTAGGAGCAGTGCAAGGAAGCGCATTCAGTGTTCCAGGATGATGGGTTTGGGATTGGCATTCGCCGCGATCAGGCCCAGGACTAGGGGCGTGACGGTCGAGTCATTGCAGGTAGATCTCTGTGAACGTCCAGGCCTCGACGATCTCCGAGCCGTCCTCGTCCCAGGTGAGCGTTACCGACCCTGCGTCGACATCCACCTCCACGTCGATCTCGCCAAGCCCGGCTTGTCGAATGAACCGGTTCTCCGCCTTTATCCAGTAAGCGCCTGATTTTAGAGGAAGAAGCTGCACACTGTTTTCGCACGAATGAGTAGGGCCGCAGGCGGGGAGCGCAGTGCAGAGACCAGCGAGGATGCCCAAGACAGTCCAACGCATCACTCACCTCCCACGGCGGTCCACTTCACCAACTCCATGCCGTCCCATACCGAGAGAGAAGCCCGGTCGGCCGTGATCTGGAGCGTGACGTCCTCCAGAGCGCTGGTGCGGTCATTGTCCACAAGACCGTCCACGGTGACCTCCTCGATGACCAGATCGGCAGCCTCCCGGTCTTGGCGCAGCAGGCACGAGGCAACTGCAGTGCCTGCTTGAACCAGGACCACAGTCAGGCAAAACGCCATGATCGAACTGACTACTTCCTTCATCTCATACTCCGGTTTCGAGCGAGCCCGTGCGGTCGAACGCTGTCACAGCCCTCCGCTCGTTGACGGGAAGCTATCGGCCGCTTTCCCAACCCCCGTTTCCTGATCGGAATTGATCGCTTTTGGTGGAACTGGGCCGTGTAGAGTCGCCCTAGGCTAGGTTGCAGTCCAGACCCCGCTGCACGTGCGTCCGGCCCCATGTCAAGAAGCTCTCAGATCCTCAAACTCCGCGACTGTGTGGTGGATCTAGGAACACGCCAGGTGAGCCGCTCGGACGGCACGGTGAGGCTGACCAGCCGCGAGGTCGAGGTCTTGCGGTATATGGCGGAGCGATCGGGGCAATTGGTGACCCGGGCGGAGCTCGAGCGCGAGGTGTGGGCGTTTGGTCCGCTGGTGCAATCCGAGGCTGTGGCAATCGCCATGCGCCGCCTGAGGCGCAAGCTCGAGATCGACACCAAGAGCCCGGGCAGTCTCCACACCGAATGGGGGGAAGGCTGGATTCTGGAGCTGCACGTAGGCAAGACGGCGCTCTCGAACGAACCTTTCTTTGGGCGTGAGGAGGAGCTGGGCCGCATCGCCGAGGACCTGGACTCCGAGGTGCAGTTGTTGACGCTGCGCGGTCCGGGTGGTTCGGGAAAGACGTGTACGGCGCGTCGGTTTGCCGCGGACTACGAGCGCGAGAGCTGCTTTGTCGATCTGACCGAGTGCCTCGATCGAGACGCCGCAATCCTAGCCATTCTCAAGGCCCTGGGTGTGGAGCCGTGGGACCTGGACAGGGCCGAAGATCAGCTGGCACAGGTCCTGAGAGGCCTCATCGAACCGCCACTCTTGATCCTGGACAACCTGGAGCATCTCACCGATGAGCTCGCCGCGCCCATTTTGCACTGGCTCGAGTTCGCCCCGGAACTGCAGGTCCTGGTCACGACACGAATCCCTCTAGGGCTGCCCCAGGAGCACCTCCTCGACATTGGACCCCTCGGCCCCGAAGCTGCCGCAGAGCTGTTCTTGGAGCGCGCCCATCGCCGTGCGCCGGGCTTCCAACTCGAGGACGCCGAAGACGGGCTCTTTGCGGACCTGCTGGAGCGTCTCGACTACCTGCCGCTTGCCTTGGAGCTCACCGCCGCCCGCCTGGCTCTCTTCTCGTTGAGCGAGATCTACGAGCGCCTCGACGTCGCGCTGGTGACGTGTGAGCGCCGCGCCAGCCGACACGCGAGCATGCAGGCCACCGTCGCATGTTCCTGGGAGATGCTCAGCCAAGAAGAGCGTCGCGTCCTGTGTCGGGCGAGCGTGTTCCGAGGTGGCTTCACCGTGGCTGGTGCAGAGCCAGTACTGGACGTGAGCGACGCTCCGGAGCTGCTCAACTCGCTCCTGGAGAAGAGCCTGCTGCGGCTCACGCGCCAAGAGACACGCACCCGCCTGAGTCTCTACGAGGCGGTGCGCGCATTTGCCAGCCTGCGCCTGCAGGACACCGACGCGGTGATGAAGCGGCACTGCGCAGCCATGATCACTGTGGGTGAGGCGCTTCGACAAGAGAGCCTCCGCACCGGTATCGGCACTCGCCGACTGGAAAGTGAAGAGCAAAACTTGATTCTGGCGCTACAGACTGCCAAGGCTGCGGCCGATGCTACGGCAACCGCCCGTCTCAGCCTCATCCTGTTGGAGCTGTACACCGCCCGGGGCCCACGAGCACTGCAAGCGAGGGCGATCGAGAGCGTGTCCATCGAAGAGCTGGACGGCGACCTTGCTCTGGACGTGCTCACCCAGCAGGGCGTCGTCTGTCTCACCGGTCCTAGAGCGCGGCGGGCGTCTGCAATTCTCGAGCGCGCCTGTGTTCGGGCGGAGGGCTGCAGGGACGTGGATATCGCTGGCCGGACCTGGATCGCCTCGGCGGTGTGTAACATTCAAGCCGGCGAATACGAAGTAGCGCGCGCCCACCTGTTACGGATCATCGACGATCCGGAGCGGCCGGAGCTGGACGCCCAGGTGGGGACGGCCTTGGGTTTCATCGGCCTGTGTGACCGGCGCCAGATGCGGCTCCGGGACGCCGACACTCACCTGGCGAGGGCCATCAGCATCCTCGAGGCCGCCAATCACCAGAAGCAGCTGGGGCGGGCGTGCCTGCTCCTGGCGGCGGTTCGTGCCCAGACCGGGCATCTGGAGGCCGCGCTTCGGTTGAGTCGCAAGGCCCTGACGGCGTACCGGAAGCTGGGCCATCGGCGCCTGGAGCACTACGCGCTGAACAACATCGCCACCTATCTGGGTCATCAGGGAAGGTACAAAGAGGCCCTCGCACTCTTCGAGGGAGCCCTGGAGGGCAATCGGCGCATCGGCAACATGATGTCCGAGTCCATCTCGGCCAACAACCTCTCCGAGCTGCTCCGCGAGATGGGTGATCTGGACCGAGCGGAGCAGCTGGTGCACCGCACAATCGAGCTCGGACGGGCACTGGGCAATGAGCGGATTCTGGCCATAGCCGGCGGCAACTTGGGTTTGATCCTGTCGGAGCGGGGAGAGGAGGACACTGCGATCCCCATGTTGGTCGAGGCCATCGAGCGATGCCGCGACCTGTTCCCTCGCGGTAGCGTCTACTTCTCCTATGTCCTCAGTATTGTGATGGCGGATCGAGACGCTCTGGGTGAGGCTCGCAGGTGGTTGGACCACGGTGCCAAAACCGCCGAGGGTCGGAAGAACGTGCAGACCGGCAATCTTGGAGTTCTGGCCGAGGCCCACGTGCTCCTTGCACGCGCCCGCCAAGCGCAGTCGCCAGAGATCGCCCGAGAGCTCACCGAACATGCTCGGCAACTCACATTGGCACGGACCTTTCAGGATGCCCTTGCCAACAGCATAGAGCTCCGACTGGGGCTCCGGAAGTTCGAGGCTACGGCCTCGAGATCTGTGGACTAGCTTTCGATCAAATCCGATCATTTCAGCAGGCCCGAAGCGGCCTCGGGTAGGTGACAAAGCAAAGAATGGGGCGTTGATATGATCCGAAACGAGACCTTGGACAGCCGACTCATCGAGCAACCCGAGCGCGCGGAGGCATGGCGCGAGTACGGAGAGTTCTGGAGAGACGTCGAGTACTCCGGACAGGTCCCGGAGGGCGAGCTGGAGTTTGCCGCCGACGGGACGTTCATCGAATCTGTCCCAAACGACTACGAACGGTCAGGCCTGCCCTGGTACGACGCCGAGGGCGTGGAGGTCATCCTGGGGCGCCTTCCTGCTGGAGGGAACCTGGCGGCAGCTCGACTCGAGATCGGCCTTGCTGCTGGGATCCGGAGTCTACGCTAGATACGAGCGAATCGAGTGAGGCGTTCGGGTGCTCGTATGTCGTCGGCCCCACTGGCGAGTGTGCGCTGGACTGTTCAACCGGTGACCTCCGCTCCGCTCGATCAGCGCTCCAGGAACTGGGCGCGGGCCTCCGCCAGTTTGTGCACGTCGCCGGTTGCGTCCACGGTGAACCACACGGTGACGAAGCTGGCATCGGTCTGGTCTTGCATTTCCATCATTATCGGAACGTCAGTCGGCAGGCCCGTAAGCGCGAAGTGGCCGTCCCCGTTCACGAACGAGCCGTAGGAGATGGAGAGCACATGGAAGCCGCTGCCGGACCCGATGATGGTTGCGTCACCCGTGTAGTCGAGTACAAGGAAGTCGCTGGGCGGCAAGCCCGTGACCGCGGCGCAGGTCCCGTTTGCGGCGTCCAAATCGATGCCAGCTTGACCAGGCGTTCCGTCCGAGAAGTCGGCGCTCGGAGGAACGCAGCCCACCGGCGGAAACGTGGTCTGGAAGGTCTCGGTGGTGCCTGCGGTGTCCTTGGCTTCGGCACCGGTGGCTTCTGTCGAGGTATTGTCCTCGTCTTTGTCGCCGCACTTCGGTGCGAGCATCAGTGGCAGGGCGACCAGGAGCAGGAACTGACCGATGGTTTGTATGTTCATGGCGTCTCCGTTCTTCAACGTAGCGACGCGGGTGTTCCGGTACTACTCGCACTGAAGGCCGCGGCTGCGTGTGACGAAAACCATGGAGTTAGGCACCTTAAATGCGGATCAAAAGCTCGATCCTTTCGTGCGTTTCGGGTGACGTGCTCACATTGCCCTCGGTTGAATGGACGACACCGGGCTGACGTTTCGCAGGGTGGCCAGCGACGGACTGCCACCGACCTCATCGAGATCGACTCGACCGGTGAGGCGTTGGCCGCGGCCATGAGCCAAGTGTCGCTCACAATCGACCAGATCTCCGCCGCGGGAAGCGAGATCGCGAGCGGCGCTCAGGATGTGGCCCAAGGCGCGTCCGAACAGGCGAGCTCTCTGGAGGAGACCTCGGCCGCCCTCGAAGAGATGGCTCGATCGACAAGCGCAAACGCCGACAACAGCGGCAACGCCCGAGACCTGACAAGAGGAGCCAAGAAACTGGCCGACGATGGCAGCAGCGCCATGGGCACGATGATGACATCGATGAAAGACATCCAAGACGCCGCACAGGGGGCCGCGGAGATCATCAGCGACATCAACCAGATCGCATTCCAGACCAACCTGCTCGCACTCAATGCCGCGGTCGAGGCCGCCCGTGCCGGAGACGCTGGAAGGGGTTTTGCCGTGGTGGCGGAAGAGGTGCGAAACCTGGCACAGCGCAGCAAGGAGGCCGCATCCAAGACCGAGGGGCTCATCCAACGTTCGGTCAACCTCGCCGGAGATGGCGCGAGATCCGCTCAGACGGTGAAGGTGACGCTGGGACAGATCGTGGATTCGGTCGACAACGTGGCCGGACTCATGGAGCGTATTGCAGAGGCGAGCGAGGAACAGAACGGCGCGGTCTCCATGATCAACGATGCGGTCGCCCAGATGAACGTCACCCAGCAGTCCGCGGCGAGCGCCGAGCAGTCCTCGAGCGCCGCAGAGGAGCTGGCCAGCCAGACCGAGGAGCTGGCCTTCCTGGTGCGCCAGTTCAAGCTCCAGGGTGGAGACAGTCCGCCTTCGAGGTCTGTGGCCCCCGCGCAACGACCTGCGCCGCCACCGCGCCCAATGCCAGGCCAAGTCATCCCTATGGACGACGACTTCGCCGAGTTCGACATGACCTCGTTCACCGAAGACTTCGCGTGACAGAGCCTGAGCGCCGCAGCCCGGATCTGCTGGAGTCACGATTCCGGCCCAAGGTCCTGGCAGGCCGAGGTCGCGGAGGTGCTGGCCGGACGCTTCAGTTCTCGTAGCCGACCAGAATCCTCACGTTCCGCACGGCGGAGGACAGCCCTCCGTGCATATAAGTGACCTCGCCGCCGTACCAGCTCAGCTGGAGCTCGTCCTTCACGGTGCCGGCGCTACAGTTGAGGTTGGTCAGGGTCACGTCCGTGATGTCGAACAAGTTGACCCCCTGGAGTGCGTCGTTGTAGACGGGCCCAGCTCCGCCAAGCGGTGCCGGCGGAAGCTCGAAGATGTCGGTGGGATCTGACATGTCCAGGGCGACGACGTTCTCGAAGACCCCTTGCGCATCGACATCGTCCACCAGGTCCAGGTAGCAGCTGGAACCGTTGGGCCACCCGGTGTTGTTCATGGTCACCAGCCCAAAGTTGAACAGCAGGTTGAACGGCAGCCCCTGCCAAAGGTAGTAGTCGTACATCAGCCACACCCGCGTATCCGGATCCAGAAGCACTCCTGGGGGCACGGCGGCGTGGTCTTGCCAGAGGTACTGCACGTAGATGCCGTTGCCTATTGGCCAGGCGGCCTGGTCGTTCTCCGCGATGAGCCCGGAGTGCTCGTGGGTGATGACGATGTCGTAGTTGGCGGGGTCGTATGCCAGTGTGCCGGTGTCAGTGGCGGTGTCCGTGTCGGTGTCCGAATCGGTGTCGGTGTCCGAATCGGTGTCGGTGTCCGAATCGGTGTCGGTGTCGGTGTCCGAATCGGTGTCGGTGTCGGTGTCCGAATCGGTGTCCGAATCGGTGTCGG
>PJEL010000835.1_pt1 | contig 34529 bp, 30 predicted proteins | sample 1853271 | NCBI WGS metagenome assembly PJEL01 (sample SAMN08108733, study PRJNA415343) | Invertebrate metagenome, whole genome shotgun sequencing project. | host: Globobulimina | place: Sweden: Gullmar Fjord | collected 2015-08
TATTTTATTCTACCTAATTTATACTAATTATTATTCTTTTAATATAAACATTTACCTTTGCCAGCTATTTCCACTTCTATTATTTACAAAAGATGGAAAAGAATTATCTGGATTCTTTTGATTTCTTCTTTGAAAAGCTTCATGAATCCATTTTTGAACTTTATCTGGATTGTCACTCCAATCATATAATTCAGCAAACTCATTTTTGATATTATCAGACAATCGAGGAGGAATTTCATTGTGATTAAATTTTCCATATTCTCGATTGTAGTAATCATGATAACTAGGTAACAATATACCTATTAATCCAGAACGCGAGTTATATTGTGTTTTTCTAATACTTGCACCTATCTCCCAGTCAATATGTTTTCTTTTCCATGTTTCCGAACCTATTAGTACCACTGTAACAGTTGAATCACGTAGGTATTCATCTCTAATCTTTTGTCTTATTGTTTCAGGAGGAAGATTCTCATTTATATCTCCAATTTGTACAGATTTAGATACTAAAATATCATACTGATTAGAAAATATTCCCTCAAATTTATTTCTATAATATTGATCATTTCCATGATGATAACTTACAAATACATTATGTCTCATTTTTGTTCTCCTCTTTTATTATTTCCCAATCTTCAGATAAAATATCTTTCATGTTACAAAAGAAAGGTGAAATTTCTTTTTCATTGTTATTCATCATAAGTATAGGCAAATTAAATTTTTGTGCAATTATTAGTGTAACAACCTGCGGTATTAGAAGAAATAATGCTTCAATTTTTGCAATCAACGAAATATCTACTACTGGTCTATAATTAGAATCATGAATAACTTTATGTCTAGTTTCAAATGCAGTTTTAAGAACTTCTTGATAATCTTTAAAAAGATCATAAATAGAAAAGTTTAATGTTTTTTTATTACTTACATAACATCTCGGTATAACTATTTTTGAAATATATTCTAAAAAATCAACCTCTTCTATTAATATAGAAAAGGCATTATTAGTACTTTCTAAATTTTGAAAATTAAATTGTTTACTAATTAAATCAACTATAGTTAAATTACTACTTAATAATCTATTCTCTATTTTATCATCAATATCAAATTGATTTAAAAGATTATTCATAGAATTTTCATCCAATGTATAACATAAAATAAATATATCTCTAAAATAAGTTTCCCAACCACTTACTAGAAAAACAAAATATTGTCTATACGCGATTTCAAAAGGAAATTCTTTTTTAGTTGAATTTAAAATATAATGCATTAATTTAGAGCTCTCATAAAAGTTAGCCATAAAATTAGTATTATATTCATCAATATTTTTTCTTGAAGATTTTAAAGACTGTAATTCTAAAATAAGTTTTTCTTTTAAATTTTTAATTCTTTTCATACCGGATACCTATAAATTATTTAAACCTTTCATTATTAAACATACTATTTCATAAATATTTCGACTCATAAAAAGTTTTTTGTTTTCAGCTACTGTTAAACCATTATTTAAACCTTTAATACCTTTTTCTAAAAATAAACTATTTATTCTTTTATAATTTATCTTATCTTCTTTATTTTTACTTTTATAATATTCATGTAAAGTTTTAAAATTTTTATTTTTAGACTGATACTCAATACTAAATTCGTTTGGAATATCACCATTGATTAAATTTATTATTTTTCTTGTAACACCACCATATCCACCAATTAAAAATATTGGGATTTCATTTTCTAAAGCAATAAATGTTTCTTCTAAAACACCTGGATATTTTCCAGCAAAACCTTCCGTTTTACCACCTGCAACTATTTTTATATCCATTCTTCCAGTCATCAGTTTTCTCATTTTTGTAAGCGTCTCTGATGTAATATAACTTTGTTCTAAAGGATCAATTGAATCAATATTAAACTTTTTATTTGGGGGAACTTCAACGAAATCCACAATATCTAACAAGTCAGTTTTTAAAGCATCATCAATTTTTTTATAATATGGATATGGACTATAATTTTCTATTACTGCATTTTGAGTATACTCTTCGTTATAACTTAAAACTAATTGTGCAATAATATCTGCAAAATTAAACTCATTATCGTATCTTATATCACCACCATACATTAATCTATAATCAAATGTTAGAAGATATCTAGCTAACTCAACTATTAAATTTCTTAAGTGATATAGCCTTTGCCCATACTCATTTATATCTTGTGATTCTGATATAGAGATTGCAATTTTTAAATTATCTTTCTCAGAATTTTTATTTAGATATGTTAACGGGGTATAGTAAATTTCTTTTTTATAAGCATTTAAAATTTCTATCTCTTCAATACCTATTGGAGGATCAGGGTATATAATATTTTCACATTCTTTTTTATTTGAAAGTGTTAAAAGTTCAGGAGCAGATGCAATTGCAGTGAAACTTTTTTCCAATTTGTTTAAACTTAAAAAATCTTTCAAAATATTATGATGGTAGTAATATCTTACTGTTTCTACTAAAAGACTTTTAAGTATTAATAGATAATTTTCGCCTGTAAATTCATTGATTTTAAGCATAGGCACATTTGCCATATAAGGGAAGCTTCTTTCCTCTCTTTTTTCTAATAAATTTACAATAACAATAGGTCTATCATATTTTTTTGCAAAAAGTATTTCTTTTCTGCACCATAATCTACTAGAATATAAATCGGTATAATAAACTAATACAATGGAATCCTTAACATTATCTTCTAATTCATGTTTCCATTCAGTTGACTCTTGAATATTGTGTGCATCAAAAAAACTATCTAAAGTTGTTTCGGTTGTAATATATTGCTGTAAATCTTTTGCAATATCAGTTCCATCTAGTTTTGCATGACTTATAAATACTTTTTGTTTTTTGGCAGTCAGACATTTGCAAATAAAATGTGCAAGATTTAAAATTACGTAGTCAAACTGATGCTCTGAAGAATAAACCCGAACAAGATTTTTCTCTTTAAAGTATACACTTAATTTATGTGAATTTCTCGATATAGCAAAAGATACAATATTTAATTTTTCATCAGATGTAATTGAATTTAAATCATTGTTTTTCCTATCAAGTAATAATTTATCATCAATTAAAACTACAACAATGTTTTTTTCATATGAATCTTTATCAATATTAATATTATCACTGTCAAAAAAGAAAACTGGAATATTTATACCTCTATTGAGCCAATCATTTAAGTCTTTACTAAATGTTGAATAAATAATTTCATGATAGTCTTCTCTTTCTTGGAAATCTTTATGTGTAATTACATTTATTGATAAAGGTGCTTTCTTATCCATTTTGTATTCCCTTTAGGTACATATCTATCATCTCAATTAAAGGAGCAGATTCCTCAGTATAATTAATATCAAAATATTCTGCATTTTTAATAAATTCATTTTCTTTCACTTGAGATAGATGGACATATGCTTCATTCGTTCCAATATCAATTGCAGATAAACCAATTTTATGTAACTTTGTGTATTCAATTACCGTAATATTTAAATTTTAAAATCATTTTTAAAATCCTGAATTTTGTAAATATCTCTTTTTAATGAGCTCGGTTGAAGTTTTTTTTCATAAATATTTAATTTTTCTATTTGATATTTAATTTTATTTGTTGGAATATATATAAATATATTTAATTCTGACTTCTTGTTATCTAAATGTTTTAATGTTTTATGAATTTTATTTTCTGAATTTGTTATAAAATTAGGAAAATTTAAGCCAAATAAATGGACATTATTTTTTGCATTTTCTATCTTTTCTAAAAAAAACGTTCTTCTCTCATCTTTCCTATTCTTTTCAATTTTTTGGTTTAAGAAATTATTATCCAATAGTCTAAAAAGATTATCTATATTCATTTAATAATATACCTTTGTATGATTTATGTGATTTTATCATAATAATATTGCATTTTTTATTATAAAAAGTTTAAATTTTATTTAAAATATTAGTATAATTTCTCAAGGACGTGTACTAATTAAAATGTGGTTAGTGATTTTTCCTATCTGAATCAATTTTATTTTTTTGACATAAACTCAAAAAATTTATTAATAAATCCATTTTGAATTCACTATATAAATATTCTATTTACTATCCTATATTGGGTTTATAGATATAGGAGTTAGTTAATTCTACAGTGATAATTCACTCTATTAATTAAGAATATCTCTTGAAAAATTTAAATATACATTTCAATTCTAGTTCATATTTTAATATATCGTTTTGAACATCTAAAAGATAAGGTATAGTTTCATTTGTTAGAGGGTTTGTATTTTTATAGACATCAAATTGAGCCATTAGAACATTTTCTTCTACACTTTTATTGTATTTTTCAATAGCATCTTTATTTTCTTCTTCCCATTGTTCTATTTTTTCTTCTTTTAAATAAGAAGTTAAAGCTTCTCTAATAATTTGGCTTTTCTTTTTACCTTGATTTAAAGCTGCATTATCAAGTTCAGATAATATAGTCATTTTTTATCCTTTATCATACAAGTTTTTTATTATGGATTACTCTTGTAGATGTTTTTTAAGAATATCACTTAATTCATCATCACTTAGATTTTCTTTTTCTGTTTTTGAATAGATTGATATTAAGATGAGTTTATCTTCTACTTTTTTATATATGATTATTCTAAATCCGCCACTTTTACCAGTTGGGATAGATGAGTTTCTGACTCTTTTCTTAAAGAGATCAAAACCTAAATAAACACCCAAATCATTTTTTGATTGGATTTCATCAACTGCATATTTTAAATCAGGTTTTAATAGTTTAAATTTTTTAGATAGTTTTTTAGCCTCTTTTAGAAAAGAATCACTATATTCTATATTCACAGTTCATTCCATAACTTATCAATAGAGTAAGTTTTACCTTCTTTTACATCTTTTAATCCACTATCAATAGACTTTAGTATTTTCTGAGTTTCAATTTCTTTAAGTGCTTCTTTCATAGTTTCATACTCATCTTTTGAGATAAGAACTGCCTCTACTTTATTGTTTTTTAAAATAGCAAGTTTCTCTACTGTATTATCTTTTATTTGAGTTAAATATGACCCAAACTTTTTAGCTAGTTCTGATGATGAGATTAGTTCATCTGTTGAATATGTTACCATATTATATTCCTTAATATTTTCCGTGTTATTATACGTATAATATAGCATATTTTTAAAATTATTGCAATTATAAAGTTTTAAAGTTTTTTTCTTTTAGAATAAACTTACTTTTATCTTCCATAAGTAAACTTTTACACTTTATCCCCTATCATTCCAAATAAAAACAAAGAAAGAAATCATTAATGAACAATAAAACAAAAGAAAAACTTATTATGGAATGGAAACAATTAAGAGGTAATTTTTTCAATCTTTACAAAGAAGATAAAATCAAGTTCGAGAAGTCCCATAAAAAGAACCCTCTTTACCCTTCTGTAATCAAACATTTTGATAAAAGTTTTACGCAAGTAAATCAGCTTGCAGAATCTGAAATAAATATTTTGTTAAATACAAACAAAGAAAAGTAGAAACTTTATCTTAATAGAACTCATGTACATGGTCTAAAAAATTAACAAAGTTTATATCTTTGCCTTTTTCTTGTAAAAATTTTGTTAAATATTTTTCTGCTTCTTTCATATCTTTTTCATTTTCAATTTCTACAAGTTTTTCATACAAAGGTGCGATAATATCAATAGCTGAATGAGAAATAGTCTTTCTGTGTGCTGTATATCCAATCACTGTATTTGTATCTAAATCTATTCTAGTTTTAAACTCTGTAAATATCCAATAATACTTTCCATTTTTTGCAAGATTTTTAACTAGTGCATTTACATTTTTACCAGATTGAATTCTTTCCCAAAGTAATTTAAACACAACTCTTGGCATATCAGGATGCCTAATAATATTGTGCTGTTTACCAATAAGTTCTTCTCTTTTATAACCAGAGATTTCAGTAAAATAGTCATTACAGTATGTAATAACACCTTTTGCATCAGTTTCACTTACTAAATATCTCTTATTTGCAAGTTTTATTTCTTCATCAAGAGGAATAACTTTTCCCATAAACAATCCTTTTTAAAATTATATCTTATTACGAAAAATATTTTCTTGATTAAATACAATAAATTATTTAATATAAAAATTATTATACCATTTGATAAACTCTTCAATTCCCTCATCTAATTTTGTTTTTGCTTTGTATTCAAAATCCTTAGTCATGTCATCAATATTTGCATAAGTTGATAAAACATCTCCATCTTGCATATCCATAAATTTTTTCTTTGCTTTTTTTCCAATAGCAGTTTCTAAAGTTTTAATGAAATCTAATAACTTTGTAGGTGAGTTATTTCCAATATTATATATTTGATATGGTGCAGAAGAAATAGATGGATTAGGATTATTAGCATCAAAATTTTCACTTACTTTTGCAGGATTTTCTATTACTTTAATAATACCTTCGATAATATCATCAATATAAGTAAAATCTCTACTCATATTTCCATAGTTAAATACTTTTATTTCTCTATCATTTAAAATTGCATCTGCAAATAACATAGGAGCCATATCAGGTCTTCCCCAAGGTCCATAAACAGTAAAGAACCTAAGTCCAGTTGTTGAAATATTGTATAAATGACTGTAAGTATGTGCCATTAATTCATTTGATTTTTTTGTAGCAGCGTATAAAGATATAGGATGATTTGTATGGTCATTAGTATTAAAAGGTTGAGATTTATTTAGCCCATATACTGATGAACTTGAAGCATAAGATAAATTTTTAATATTATTATGTCTGCAAGCTTCCAAAATATTCATAAAACCTACAACATTACTTTGTATATAAACATGAGGATTTTCAATCGAATACCTAACTCCTGCTTGTGCCGCTAAATTACATACAGCATCAAACTTTTCATTTTCAAAAAGTTTATTAATAGCATTTGTATTATCAAGATTTAGTTTTATAAACTTATGATTTGTATAAATAGAAGAGTTTACAAGTTTATTTTCACTTATATCTTCTTTTTTTATACCTAAATTATTTAGTCTTGAATATTTTAGGTTTACATCATAGTAGTCGTTTATATTATCTAAACCTACAACTTCATATCCTAAACTAATTAATCTTTTTGCTAAATGAAAGCCGATAAATCCAGCTGTTCCAGTTACAAGTATTTTCATATTTTTCCTAATTATTATTGAATAAATCTCGTGTATAAACTTTGTCTAATACATCATTTAAATCATCATCTAACCTATTTGCAATAATAAGATCTGATATAGATTTGAATTTTTCTAAGTCTTTTATAACATTTGAGTTATAAAACTTATCATCTTCAAGTACTGGTTCAAAAACAATAACAACAATACCTTTTGCTTTTATTCTTTTCATTATTCCTTGTATTGCACTTGTTCTAAAATTATCACTTCCTGATTTCATAACAAGTCTATATACTCCTACAACACTTGGATTTTTTGCAATAATACTATTGGCTATAAAATCTTTTCTTGTTGTATTAGAATCAACAATTGCACTAATTATATTATTTGGTACATCTTTATAATTTGCTTTTAACTGTTTGACATCTTTTGGTAAACAATAACCTCCATAACCAAAACTAGGATTATTATAATGATTTCCAATTCTAGGATCTAATCCAACACCTTCTATAATTTGTTTAGAATCTAAGTTATGCGATTGTGCAAAAGAATCAAGTTCATTAAAATATGCAATTCTCATAGCAAGATAAGTATTTGAAAAAAGTTTAATAGCTTCAGCTTCTTTTGAATCAGTAAAAAGTATATCAATATTCTTTTTTTCAGCACTTGAAGTTAATAGATTTGCAAAAGTTTTTGCTCTTTTACTAATTTCTCCAACTATTATTCGAGATGGAAATAAGTTATCATATAAAGCTTTTCCTTCTCTTAAAAATTCAGGCGAAAAGATAATATTTTCTGTATTAAAAACTTTGTTAATTTGTTTAGTATATCCAAGTGGAACAGTAGATTTTATAATCATAATAGCTTCTTGATTAATTTCTAAAACATCTTTTATTACTGATTCTATTGAGGAAGTATCAAAAAAGTTTGTTTCGGTATCATAATCAGTAGGTGTTGCAATTATTATAAATTCAGCATTAGAATATGCTTCTTTTTTACTTAAAGTAGCTGTAAAATTTAAGTTTTTTTCTTTTAAATACTCTTTCATTTCTTTATCTTCAAAAGGTAAGATTTTATTATTTAACATTTCAACTTTTAAAGGATTTATATCTAAGGCGACTACTTCATGATTTTGTGATAATAAGATTCCATTGGATAAACCAACATATCCTATACCCGCTATTGCTATTTTCAATTTTTTTCCCAGTTTTTATTTTGATTTTACAATTTTATTTTTAAGATTAGATTTTATATCTATAAGTTTATAAGTAAGAGGAGATTTATAAATAACCAAGGGAAAAATCCTTAGTTATTTTATATTAATTATTTAGATAATTTTACTTTTCCTGCCATTGTCATAGCAGTTCCATTTTTTCCACCAGCAGAAATAATAGAAGGAACATTATCAGCATCTGCATTTGAATCATTTAAGTCATTTGCTTTTACAAATTCACCTGAATCAAGTAACCATTCAGCTAATTGAGCACCCTCTTTTAAAGAGTTTCCATTTACAACTAATTGGAACCATCTAGTAAATCTTTCAGTTAAATTTTTTAATTCTAAAGTTTTTTCTTTTTCAGAACCTTCATTCTTAAGATGATTTATTGCATCTCTTAATCCACCACTTACAGCTGCAATTGTATAAGGAGTATATTCTTTTGATGAATCAACATATGTCCCAATATTTTTATCAAACATATTTTTATCAATTGATACGATTAAAGTTCTTGCTTCTGTTCTATATTTTTCATTTTTTGTTGCTAAATAAGCTGCTGTTAAACCACGAACAACTGCAAATTGAGTACCAACAGATTTACCACCTATTGAACCTTTTTTAAGGTCATAAGAATTAGCATATAATCCATCTTTTCCTTTTAATTTAGATACTAAGAAATCTGCTTGAGTTTTGATTAAAGATAATGCTTCTTTACCTTGTTTAGAATTTAAAGATTTTGCACCATCAGCAGAACCATATCCAACAGGTAATGCATCAATTGCTCTTTGGAAAATTCTTAATGCTTCAATTGAATAAGCAGCGTCATATGTTGTTACCATTGAACCTTTTTTACCATTATAAGTATCAACTAATGTTCCAGCTTTTTTATCAAAGTGAATAGTTGAGATATTTTCAAACATTAAGTTTTGAACATTTGAAGCAACTGAAAATGCATCATCAGCTTTAATATCATTTGCTCTATTTGCATCAATGTTTTTCTTTGGTGCATTTTTGAATGGATCACCATCAAATACGCTTAAGAATGCAGGATTTTGGTTTGCATTGTTAGTTCTTTGATCTGAATATGCATAAAACTCAGAAATTGGCCATAATACTTGCCAAGTATCTCTTAATGAAGATTTAGAATCTGTCACTTTTAAAGAAGCAATAGATTTTGTACCATTTGCTTTTCCTTCTGTAACTGCAACTCTATTTGCAAACCATATAGGTTTACTTGCATCATAAGAAGGTGTAAATTTAGCACCTAATTTTTTTCCATCAAATCCAAGCTTTTCTTGCATGAATAAAATTCTCTCCCAAGCAAGTTCAGTTAAAATCGCACCATTTACACCATCAGCTGATGAAACACCAAGTGCATGTTTACCATCATGATCCATAGTAGAACTTATAGCTTCTACTTCTTCATCATTTTCAATTACGTGCATACCACCTAAAAAATCTTGTGCCCACATAGTATCTTTTAATAAAGCAGCTCCAAATGCAGCAGCATTAAAAGTTTTATCCATTCCATCTTCTTGCCAAGCTAAAGTTTTATAATCTCTTAAATAAGCAGGAACTGCTGTTTTAATTGTTGTTTCTTTTCCATGTTGAAATACAACTACTTCATCATTATTAACTATTGTCATATCAGGTTTAACTGTAAACTCAGGCATACCAGAAATATAAGGAAGTGCAGTTGGATGCATATTTAAAGGAAGAATTGAAGGGTCATTTCCTGTAACTTTTGCAAACTTAATAAATCTTTTTGCTAAAGAAGTCATATTACCACCTCTTTTAGCATTTAATAAACCATTTACTAAGTGTGGTCCCATTTTAGATTGGTAGTTTAATGCATACATAGCTTCTTCTGAATATTCATAAGATTCAATACCCGCAGTATAGTCAAATTCAGTTGGTTGATTAATTGCATTTGGATCAAGTGTATCTAAATCTAAACCAAGACCTTCAGCCATTGGTTCACCAGATAATTCAAACTCTGTATAAGCTAACATTGCAGCAGCTGTGTTAAATGTTTTATCTACTACAGTAGTTTTCGTACTCTTATAGTCACTTGCATAAACAGAAGTTGCAATTAAAGATGCAACAACTGACATTTTGATAAATTTCTTCATTTATTCCCTTTTTTTAAGTAATTTTGAAATTAATTATCAGAATTGTAAAAGAACTTAACTTAATCTCATATTAAAAATGATAATAATTATCAATAATGACAATATAGTGACACTTTTGTTTCTTTTATTTTAAGGAAGCTTACTATATAGTTCCTCCAGAGTTTAAAGGAATGGTTTTAAAAATTGTTTTTATGTAATAAATGAATAAATAACGATGAAATTATTAACTTTATATTTTTATATTACTTTAAGATTAAAGAAGAAAAGTGAGAAGAGAATGAAAATAGTTTATATAGAACTATCTATAATAATAATGTTTATTACAGGTATTTTACAGTGGGATGTTTTTGATATCCAATGGGAGTATTTTGCTCTGTTACAGTCAGTACATATTATAAGTTCTATTATTGTTTCTGTTGTTTTAATTATTCCTTTTGTCAATGTTCATACATATAAATATAGGAAAAATATTGTTGCAAAAAAAAGAAATAGTGGAAATGGAATGTTATTAGGTATTATTCTTTTATTAGTTACTATCAGTGGATTTTATCTTTTCTTTATAGGAAATAGAGGTGGTGATGATTTAGGTATTTATTCATTTAATACACATTTATATGGTTCTTTTTTCTTGCTTTTCTTTTTATGGTATCACTCAATGTTTTCAAATGCAAATATTAGAAGAAAAAAGAAGGCCAAAGAATATAGATTAAAAAATCAAACTATTACATCAAGTCTAATTGCTTTAATTTTTCTTGTTCCAACATTATCTTATTCATCTCAAAGTAGTTCAGCCCTTTATTTAACAAAAGATAATAAATATATCTATAGTGCAAATCTAGATGGGGGAAGTGTTACAAAAACTGATGCTAAAACTGGAAAAAAAATATTTGAGAAAGTATTAGGAAAAGATATTAGAAGAATTGCATTTAATGATGATGAATCAGTATATGGAATAACTGATTTTATGAACAATAAAGTATATTTTTTAGATTCAAATAATGATGTAATAAAAACAATAAAAACGAAAAATAGACCACATGCAATTATTTATGATAAAAAGAATAAATACTTTTTTGTAACTATTTATGAAGATAATGAACTTTTAGTAATTGATGATAAAACATTTGAAGTTTTAAATACGATTAAAACAGATAAAACACCTAGAGGTTTAGCTTTAACTGATGATGGAAGATTACTGATATCTCATAGTATGATAGGCATGGTTTCTATTTATGATAGTAGAAGTTTAGCAAGACTTAAAACTATTACTTTACATTCAACACAAAATGATGATGAATTTGTGTCTCAAGGGAAACCAAGACTTTTAGATGATATAGAAATCAAACCAAATGGAAAAGAAGCTTGGCTTCCTCATGTATTATGGAACTTTGACCATAAATTCCAATTTCAATCAACAGTTTTTCCTAGTATTTCTATTATCTCTTTAGAAAAAGGTTTAGAAAAAGAGTTAGAACAAAAAAGAAAACATTTATTTAAATCTATCAATGTTAGAGATAATAATAATCGTACTCTAATTGTTTCAAACCCGTGGGATTTAGTTTTTTCAAAAGATGGAGCAAAAGCTTTTGTAACACTTGCAGGTAGTGAAGATATTATGGTTTTAAACATTGGAAGAAGTACTGGTAATGCAAAGAAAAAAAGACACAGAAAAAGAGGTAATAGAAGTGGAAAAGGTGCAAAGGCTACTCAAATATTAAGAGCATATCCAAATGGAACTAATCCAAAAGCACTTATTGTAAACCCTAGTAATAATAGTATTTACGTACAAAATGCTTCACGATTAGATTTAACTTTACTTGATAGTGGAGGAAGTCACCCTTTTGCTAGAGTTACAGTAGAAAAAGATTCTTTTTCAAAAGTTGTAGAAAAAGATCCAATGTCTTCTAAACTTAGACTTGGTAAAACTTTATTTAACAATGGAAATTCCAATGCAAACAAAGAAATTCCAATGGCAGGAGATTCTTGGATGAGTTGTAACTCTTGTCATTTTGAAGGTTTTAATTTTACTAATGGTTTTTTATTTAAAGATACAAAACTAAATAAAAAAGATGATGCTAGTATTGGTCATGATAATATTGATAAAGGTTATATTTCAAAAACACCACTTGCTGATTATGTTCGAATTTCAAGAGATACTCAAGGTGGAATGGGTGCGGATGAAAAAGCAGAGTTACATTTAGCAAACCCTGAAAAAATGAGCCCTAAATTAAAAGAAAATATGGAAGCATTACATGAATATGTAACAGCAAAAGAAAATTTACGATATTTATCTAACTGGATAAAACTTGAAGATGATGTTGAACAATATCATGTTGAAGATTGGACAAACTCTGCTAAATGTAAGTCTTGTCATAATGAAATATTTAATCAATGGGCAGATTCAAACCATAAAAATCTAGTAGGAACTAATCCTTATTTTCTAGTTGTAGCAGATGCTGCTGCTAAAGTTGAAGGGGAAGAGTTTAGACAATGGTGTAATGGTTGTCATAGTCCAAGTTCAGTAACGACAGGGCTTGCTGATAAAACAACTCCTACTATGGATCAACTATTTGAAAGTGGTGCAAAAACACTTGTAGCAGAATTAAAAAAACATGGGAATAAAAAACTAGAAGAAGGTGTTTCTTGTGTAGCTTGTCATCGAATTACAAAGATTGAAGATGCTGGTGGAAATGCTGCATATACTTTAAATCTAACAGAACGTAAAAAATATATGTTTGAAGATACAAATAATAAAGCAACACAATGGTTAAGTGAAAAGTTTATCAATTCAAAACCACAAGCCCATATAGATAGTTATATGAAACCTGTTTATAAAGAAAGTGTTTATTGTGCATCTTGTCATGATGAATTTACTCCAGGAAGTGGAAGTAAAATTGTTTCTACATTTAAAGAATGGGAGGCATCACCTTTTAATAATCCAGATGATCCAAGTAAAAATAAATCTTGTATAGATTGTCATATGACATATATGAAAAATGGTAAATTCTCACCTTTAGTAGGACGTTCAACTGATGGTGGAAAGATAAAGAAAGATGTAAAAGTTCACTACTTTGCAGGATCAAATCACTTTTTATCTGGACTTAAAAGTAAAGAGCATGAAGATCAAACATTACAATTATTAAGAACATCAGCTGAACTTGATGTAAATATTTTTGGAAATAAAATAGATGTTGGTGTTAAAAATGTTGGTGCTGGACATCATCTTCCAACAGGAGTTGCTGATTTTAGAGAGTTATGGTTAGATATAACAGTAAAAGATAGAACTGGAAAAATTGTATTTGAATCGGGTAAATTAAAAGAAGATGGAAACTTGGGTGATGATGCACGTCCATTTATGAAGATATTTGGAGATAAAGATGGTAAACCTGTAGGACTACTTTTTTGGAGATATGAAAAGCTTCTAAGTGATACAAGAATTAAAGCAGGTGAACGAAGAGTAGAATCATATGAGATAAAAGTAGAAGAAGGTGAAAATATTCAATATCCTCTTACTGCAATTGTTAAATTAAATTTTAGAATATATCCTCAATGGGTTACAAGTGCAGTTCAACAATCATATCCTCAACTTCCTAATCCTCCAGTAGTTGAGTTAGAAAAGATTATTCAAGAATTCAATTAAGTAAAATCAAGATTTAAATTTGAAAACTAAAGTTTTAAACTTTAGTTCTCAAATAAATAAAAGTCATGTTCCCCTAAAAATCTTCCTTTAAAAACTTTATAATCCTTATCTTCTAATTTTTTAGTAGTAATTGTATATGACTTCCTATTCTTTTTATAATAAGCCGAACTATTTACATAATAATTATCAAAAATTCTATTTGTTAAAGAAACTCTTAAAATCTCAATACTTCTATTTGTTAATATAATTCTTTTATCATCTTTTATTTCTTTTATGATTTGATCAATTGGTGAGATTTTATTATTATATGAAAAAAGTATAGAAATATTAAATACAAACATTAGGAAAACAAGCTTCTTATACTCTTGTAAGACTGATGAGAGCAATATATTTGCAAAGATTACTAATGGTACTAAATGTCTTAAGTTATCTGGATTTTGAGCACTAATCACCCATAAAAAATAAGATATAAACAAGATATAAATAAATAAAAACTTTTTATCAAAATTACTAATAAGTAAAAAAAGAAAAACAAATAAGATATTTTCATATACAAAAATATTATCTATCCAAGTTATATCTGAATTTTGCCCTCTTCCCCAAAGTGAAAAATGACCTAAAACAAATCTTTCTGCTTCATAAATAAACAACAAACCATTTATTGCAAAAATATAAATTAAGAAAAGAGTAGATGTTAAAAAGAATGAAATAAGAATACTTTTTAAAGCTTCTTTTTTAAAAAAGTAAACATAAACTAAACCAAGTAAATAAAAAACTAAATAAGAAGGTCTAGCAAAAAAAGCAATAGAAAAAAACACTCCACTTGTTTTAATATTTTTATTTTCTAAAAGATATAACGATAAAAAGAAGAAAAATAAACCTACACTTTCACTTAACATACTCAAAGTAATATTTAAAAGATAAACAGAACTTATTGTTAAGATAAAAGCAATAAAAGCGCTAGTTTCATTTTTTAGTTTCTCTACATATAAAAAAATTACAAAAGGCAAAAATATTCCACATAAAGAACTTAAGATAAATAAGGATTCTTTATTGTCATTTATAAAAATATTTAAAATTTGTCCTAATATTACGATACTTGCATATCCGGGAAAATGAGGAGAGAAATCAATAATACTAAAGTTTAGTATTCCATTAGCTAGAAAAAGAGAGTCATCATTAAAATATGATGCAGAAAAAGTAAAAATATAGTAAGCATATATAAAAGTACATATACCTACTATTATTTTGTAAAAAGTCATTATAGAGATTGAATTATATTAATGATGATTTTCTCATTTTTCTTATATTCTTCTTCATTTGCAGGTTTTGCTCCTACACCAAAAAGTCCTGGATTACCAATTGAACGCATACAAGATTGAATAGCTTTTTTTAATTCTTTATTTGTTTTTTCATCTAGTGAAAGAGATAATAGTTTATAAAATTTATCAGCTTTTGCAAGCATTACTTTTGCAACATTAAAAGTTTTGATATTTTTTAAACCACCATCAATTCTTCTTTGAACTTCTGCACCTAATGAAATTTCTAGGTTTTTAACTATTTGTTTTTTATCTTTATTATTTATTGAGCTTTCTAAATTAGAATAAAGTTTTGATACAAAAGTTTCACTAAGATATTTATAGTTCTTTTCATGTGCTTTAAATACTTCTTTTGCTTTTGCAAAATCATTTGCATTTATTGCTTTGATAATTGCCTCTTTAGCATCAATAGTTGGCTCTTTTCCTGCTGCTGCGTAAGAGTAAGCATATAAAGTTGAAGATGTAGTAAATAATACTACTAAAAGTAAAACTAACTTATGTACAAATTTCATATTTATCCTTTTTGTGTTTTAAGCAACACTTTTTGTTTCAATTACTGTTTTTTCATTTCTATGATTATATATCTTTTCTTTTGTGATAGAACTATCATCTAATATTTTTTGTGCTGCCATTAATCCTGTTTCCATTGCAGTATCTAAAAATATATATCTATATGTACCTTGACGACCTGCCATAATAAGGTTGTCAAATCTATCTAAGTATGAAATTGTTTTATCTCTATGTTCATTATAATCAACATCCATTAGTGTATAAGCATGTTCTGTAATAAAAGAAAAATGATCAACAATTTTATCTTCAATATCAAATTTTAATTTCTTTAAATCTTTTTTTACTATTTCTAAAAGATCATCTTCATCCATTTCCCAAATTTTATCACCTTTGTTACAAGGAATTTCAAGCATTATTGAACTTTTTCCCTTAGGTGACATAGAGGGTGATCTTCTTTTTGGTTCTTGAATTCTAGTTGGTAAAAGATCAAAATCACTGACATATTGCCAAGTATGAGGAGAGAAGTCTTCAACATCTAATCCCATACATAAAAATCTTAAAGATCTAAATTCAAGTTTTGAATCAAATCCTAGTTTTAATGACATTTCATTTAACGGCATAGTAGAAATAATTTGACTTGCCAAATAAGAATCATCATTAACATGAACAGTTTGAATTCTTGAATCATCGTATGTAAAACTTGTAACTTCTGCATTTGTTACTATAGTTCCACCAAGTTTTTTAAACTTATCTGCCATTTTAAGAGGCAAAGAACCAAAACCATACTTTGGATATCTATAACTTTTTGCATATGTTCTTGCTGTTTTTTTATTTTTAAAAAGAAGCTTTTTTGCTACATCTTTTAAATCAACTAAAGATATTCTTTGCCCTGCCCAATCAGCACTTAATCTTTCAGGTTTAATACCCCAAAGTTTTTCTGTATATGGACCAAAAAAGTTTTTATACAAAGTTTTACCAAACCTTGAAGTAATCCAAGTTTTAAAATTTGTATCATCAGGTTTCGTAATTTTAAATATAATCTTCAAAGTATCATAAAAAGCACCTATTAAAAGAGAAACAGGAGCTATTTTTAATAGATTTCTTATATTTAATGGATATTCATACATCTTATCTTGATGTAAAATAACAGAACTTCTTTGTGCAACTAAAAGCTCATCACCCAAAGTATCTTCTACGAAGTCCAAAAGGTGTTCATTGTTTGTAATAAACCTATGCCCACCATAATCAAAACGATATTCATCATTTTTATTTTTTAAAACTTCTGTTTTACATTGTCCACCAACAACATCTTCTTTTTCTAAAAGAATCACTTTTTTTCCAGCACTTGCAAGTTCTATACCAGCCATTAAACCAGCAACTCCCCCACCAATAATTACTACGTCATTATTTTGCATATGAATAAGTTTTTCTCCATAATAAAATTGCAGTTAACATATAAGCTGCCCATGAAATTAAGTGCATAAATGTTGGAGATGAGTTATATCCAAATAGTGCTCTTAAAAATGTTCCAAAAAGTCCTCTATCATCTAAAACATCAGAAATGTCATATACAATAGGAATAAAAGTAGGAAGAAGTTCAGCAGCTTGCATCATAGATACAGCACTTCCAAAAAGTCCACCTGCAATAATAAGAATTAATAAACCTGTATATTTAAAGAATGATTTAATAGGAATATTTTTTGCACCTCTCATAAGAGAATACACTAATACTATTGATAAAATTAAACCAGAAAATGCACCAATTAATCCATCTTCAAAACTTATACTCTCACTAAAACTAAGTGAAGAGAAAAATAAAACTGTTTCAAAGCCTTCTCTTAAAACTGCTAAAAATGCTAAGAAGACCATTCCTGCTATATTTCCAGCACTTACTAGTTTTTTTATATTTTCTTCAATTTCGCCTTTAATTTGTTTGGACTGATTAGCCATCCATACAACCATGTAAGACAAGACTATTGTCGCAAAAAGTAAAATAAATATCATTAGATAATGCTGATAGATATCATTATCCATTCCATAAATAACAACTTGAAAAATATATGCAATAAACAAAGAAATAATAACACCAATAAATACACCAAGGTAAATATATTTGTTAAATCTTGTTGCTTGTAACTTAGCTAAATAGGAAAGAATTATTCCCACGATTAGGAAAGCTTCTAAGCCTTCCCTAAATGTAATTAAAAAACTTGCTAACATTAATACCCTTTATAATAATCAAAATCAATATAGCACATATGAGGTATTAGAGTACTTAAATTAGTTAATTTTTTTAATGAATATTTAAGAAAATAATTCAATATTATTTAAATAAGCTATTTTTTAGTGCATCTTCATTATTATTGCAAATATTAAACAAAATATGGAAAATATGAGCACATTAACACTTACAATTATTGGAACTTTATCAGTATTATTACATGGCCTTGGTACTGCACAAACTTGTCCTTCTAAATCAAAACTTTATATTGGAATTGCTGTTGTTTTAATAATTCCTGATTTATATTATAGTGGTGGAATTCATGGAGCATTACAATCTATTGTTATAGCTATTTTATTTTTTCTAGGAAGTTTACAACTTAGTAAAATAGAGAAGTTAGTAAAATACTTCTTACCTATTTTTACTATATACTTATTTTTTAAACTACAAGAACCTATTGGCATACTTTTAGTTATTGCTGGTATTACTACAACTTTTGCAACAATTGCTAAAAAAAATTACGATGTAAAAAGACTATTATTTATATCTTTATTTTGTTGGGGAACTTATGCTTTAACTTATCAAGCATGGTTTACTTTAGCTTTTGATATTTTGGGTATTTGTGGAATAATTTATTCACTTAGAAAAGAGTATAAAAGTAAAATAAGTACTTAGTTTTGTGATATATGTTATTATAATATATACAAAGGATGTGATAATATGTTCGCAATATATAATAACGGAAGTGTTGGTTTCAGAAGTACTGCTGATAACCTTTATCAAATCAAAAATACAGATGCTCCATTAGGTGCAGCACTTAAACCTGATGATGATACGCTATTTCAAGAATTAGTTAATTCAAAAGATAAAAAAAACCCTTCAAATACTAAAGAAATAAATGCCTATAAAAAAATGGCAAATATTGATACTAAAGAAATTGTATATCATGTTCAAGATATTATGACTTCAAATTGTACCTATTTAGAAACAAGTGCCACAATTTTGGATGTTTATAATACTTTAAAAGAAAATAATATAAATCAAGTACCTATTCTTTCAAATGAAAATAAAATCATTGGGTTAATAAACAAAAAAATAATTCTAAACTTAATAATCGATGATATAGAAAATGCAAAATCTGTTTTATCTAAAAAAATAGATGATCTATATTTACCAGAATTAATTACAACTGATCCTATTACTGATATTAGAAGAGTTTCAAAAGTAATGGTTGACTTTAAATTAGATGCAATTCCAGTCGTTGATGAAAATCATATTTTAGTGGGAATGGTTTCAAAAACTGATATTATAAAAGCAGTATCAACAATACCCAAACTACAACTTTGGCTATAGATTATAAAATATTCTTATTCTATGTGTGTAGAGTAAAAAACTTCTAATTCAATAATCTAGCTTTTTCATCTATCTCATAGCAACAATTTAGTAAGATAACTGCAAATTTAATGAACAACAAAATATGAACAAAGGATTAATATTGAGAAAAAATAATCATATTAAGAAAATATCAAACTACGCCGTAGTTGGTGGTCTTGGTGCACTACTTGTAACAGGGCTTGTTGGATGTGAAGATAAATCAAATGAACAACAATTTCAAGACAGTGCTGCATTTGCAAATGCAAGTCAAAAACAAGCTGCTTTTGTAATTATTGAAGAATCAAAAGACGGTAGATACGCTATTGTAGATGAATTTCCATCTTCAAAAACAACAATTGTATTAAGAAAACCAGATGGTACAGAAAGAATTTTAACAAAAGAAGAAATTGATTCTCTTGTAAAAGCTGAAGAAGTAAAAATCGATAATGGAACATCAGGTCTTACAAACCCAAATGCAGCTGAAGTAAGCAATGGTGGAGGAGGAATGGGTCTTGGTGGAGTTTTAATGTCTTCAATTGCAGGAGCTATGATTGGTTCTTATATTGGAAATAAATTATTCAATAATCAAAACTATCAAAATCAAAGAAAAACTCAATATAAATCACCTCAAACATATAGTAAATCTAAAAACTCATTTAATAAAGCAGCAAGTTCTGCAAATAAATCAAGTACAAGTAAAAAAAGTGGTTTCTTTGGAAATAAATCTTCATCAACTACTACGAAGAAAAGATCTTCGTTCTTTGGTGGTTAGAAAATGAATTTATTAAAATTAAAACCCTTAACAGATGAATACTTAGAATCAATTGGTTTTGTGTGGCATACAGATGAAGATAATTCTTCATATATTGCTGATGAAGTTGTTGAAGTTAGTGAAGATGAAGCAAATGCATATTATGAGGCAACAAATGAATTATATGATATGTTTTGTGAAGCTGGTGAACATGTAATAGAAAATGATTTATTTCATGAAATAAATATACCTTTTAACTTAGTTGAAACAATCAAAGAATCTTGGGAAAATGATGTTCATTGGCATTTATATTCAAGATTTGATTTAGCAGGTGGACTTGATGGTAAACCAATTAAATTAATTGAATTAAATGCAGATACTCCAACTTCACTTTTTGAAACAGCCGTTATTCAATGGGCACTTCTAAAAGCAAATGGTTTAGATGAAGCTAGTCAATTCAATAATTTATATGATGCATTAAAAGAAAACTTTAAAAGAACTATTACTTTAGATTCTGATATTGAAAAATTTGATGAATATTACAAAGATTTAGGATGGAAGATTTTATTTTCTTCAATTTCTTCTTCGAGTGAAGATGAAAATACTACTAGATTATTACAACATATTGCTACAGAAGCTGGGTTTAACACAGATTTTGAATATATTGATAATGTTGACTTTGCAGATGAAGGTATTTTTGCAAATGAACAAAGTTTTGAATTTTGGTTTAAACTAATTCCTTGGGAAGATATAGCTATTGATGAAAGTGAACTTGCATTAATTTTAGAATCAATTATTAAAGATAAAAAAGCAATTATTATTAATCCAGCCTATACTTTAATGTTCCAATCAAAAGGTTTTATGAAGATACTTTGGGATTTATATCCAAATCACCCTCTTTTACTCGAAACTTCATTTGAGCCCTTAGTTGGTAAAAAACAAGTTGAAAAAAGATGTTTTGGACGAGAAGGTGCAAATACTAAAATCATAAATGAAGATGGTTCAATAGATGTGCAAACAGATGGCGAATATGAAGGTCATAAAGCAATCTATCAAGAATATACAGAATTAAATACTGACAAAGATGGTGTTACCTATCAAGCTGGTATATTTTATGCATACGAAGCTTGTGCATTAGGATTTAGAAGAGGTGAAAAGATTTTAAATAACACTTCTAAATTTGTAGGACATATTATAAAATAATTAAGGATTAATTTCCTTAATTATTCTCTCTAAAACTCTATCATATAAACTTATTTAATAATAAGTTTTTCTAAGAAATAAATTTAAAAATAATTTTTAACACTGATTAATACAATAATATATTATTTGATTGAAATATATACAATTATTTAATATAATGTTTACTCATATTTGTTTATTTTTTGTAACAAAAAAACTCTTTATACATTATTTATACATATATAAGTCATTTAATATTACCAATTAATATAAAAACTGATAAAATATTTTCAGAAATTATTTCATTACTATTAAGTAATATATAAGAGGAAAGCCGGTGTTAAAAAACATATCAATTAAAGCTAAAATATTAAGCTTGGTTTTTGGTACAATTGTAATTATTTCTACAATTATATCATTTAAGTCTATCTATTCTATTCATTTATTAACAGATAAAAATATTGAGAAATTCCAAAAAGATGCATATGAGCAAAAAGAAAAAGAACTTCAATCTTATGTTGCTTTAGCTCTTGAAACGGTAAGTTCATTTTATCAAAGAACAGAAAAAGACAAGATACAAGCACTTGTAGAAGATAGTTTAGAACAAAATGTTCAGTTTTTATTTTCTATAATAAATGAAGAGTATGAAAAGAATAAAGATATCTTAACAACTCAACAACTAAAAGAAAAAATACAAGGTATTGTTAAAGCTGCTAGATACGGTAAAAAAGGCTATTTTTGGATAAATGACTTTGATACAACAATTGTAATGCATCCTTTAAAAGCTCATTTAATTGGTAAAAATAAAAAAGGTGTTAAACACTGGGATCAATTTGTCCAAAAAGGTAAAATTGGTGGTGGATTTGTACAATATAATCAAAAGTTAAATGGAAATACTTACACAAAGATTTCTCTTGTTAAAACATTTAAGCCATTTAACTGGATTATTGGAACAGGTGCATATATTGATGATATTACAAAGCAGATGCAAAAAGAAGCATTAAAAAGTTTAGCTCATATGAGATATGGTAAAACTGGTTATTTCTGGGTAAATGATTTAGATTACAATATGATTATGCATCCCATAAAAGAAAACTTCAATGGTCAGAATTTCAAAAATAATAAAAATGTTCCATTTGTTCAATTAGGTGTGGATAAATTAAAATCTTCAAATAAAGATTCTGAATTCATAAAATATGTGTTTTTTAATCCAAGAACTAATAAAGAAGGAACTAAAATTTCTAATATTTCTTTATTTAAAGATTGGAATTGGATTATTGGAACGGGAGTTTATGTAGATGAAATTGAAGATGAAATTAAATTTATGGAGGAATCTGCAGAAGAAGAAATAAACACTGTAGTTTTACAAATCATTTTAATTTCAATTATCATTGCTGTATTATTATCATTGATTGTAGCTTATGCTGCAAATAAAACAATAATTACTCCTATGAACAATTTTCAAGATGGCTTATTAGACTTTTTTAAATATTTAAATAGAGAATCTTCATCTGTTGAAATGTTAGATGTTTCATCAAATGATGAAATAGGAAAAATGTCAAAAGTAGTTAATAAAAATATTCTTATTACAAAAAAAGGTATTGAAGAAGATAGACAACTAATTGATGAAACAATTGCTGTGTTAAGTGAATTCGAGCAAGGAGATTTATGCCAAAGATTAAATATCTCTGTATCTAACCCTGCGTTAATGGAACTAAAAAATGTTTTAAATAAAATGGGTCAAAATATGGAAAATAATATTGATAATGTTTTAAATATTTTAGAAGAATACTCAAATTATAACTATTTAAACAAAGTTGATTCAAAAGAACTAAAACTTCATCTAGAAAAGTTAGCTAGTGGTGTTAATAATTTAGGATCATCTATTACAACAATGTTTATTGAAAATAAATCAAATGGTTTAACATTACAAGATAGTTCAAATATTTTACTTTCAAATGTAAGTACATTAAATAAAAACTCAAATGAAACTGCTGTAGCATTAGAAGAGACAGCTGCTTCGTTAGAACAAATTACTGGAAATATTAGAAGTAATACAGATAATGTTGGAAAAATGTCATCATATGCAAATCAATTATCAAGTTCTGCGAATGAAGGACAAGAACTTGCTGTTAAAACAAACACAGCAATGGATGAGATTAACAATCAAGTAACATCAATTAATGATGCAATTGGTGTTATTGATCAAATTGCTTTCCAAACAAATATTCTTTCACTAAATGCAGCCGTTGAAGCTGCAACTGCTGGAGAAGCTGGAAAAGGTTTTGCTGTTGTTGCACAAGAAGTAAGAAATCTTGCTTCGAGATCAGCAGAAGCTGCAAAAGAAATCAAAACATTAGTTGAAAATGCAACTTCTAAAGCTAATGAAGGTAAAGATATTGCAGATAGTATGATTACAGGATATACAGAACTTAATCATAATATTACAAAAACATTAGACTTAATTACAGATGTTGAATCAGCTTCAAAAGAACAATTAGAGGGTATTGAACAAATTAATGATGCTGTTAATACTTTAGATCAACAAACACAAGAAAACGTAAGTATTGCTAATACTACAAATGATGTTGCCGTTCAAACAAATGAAATATCAACATTAATTGTAAAAAATGCAAATGAAAAAGAATTTCATGGAAAAGATGAAACAAAAGCAAAAAATTTCAAAAGTGATTCCTATACAAAAACAGAAATTAAGAAACCTGCAAGTCAAAACTTTGAAAAAACAATAAACAAAAAAGTTAATCAAAAACCACAAGCTTCAAAACCTATTGTTGCAACAACATCATCAGATGATGAATGGGAAAGTTTTTAAATAAAAACCTTTTACTTAAAATAGCCTAAGACTTAGGCTATTTTAGTAATTTCTCATAAAATATCCAATTCTACTAATATCAACTATTTTCTAATTAAGATATAAAATACTATGTCGTATAATGCATTTTAAAATACATATAATAAATCAAATATAGAACAAAAAAGAGCAATATGATACAACTTACAAATATTTCAAAGAGTTTTGGGACTTCACACCTTTTTAGTGATTTAAATTTTAGATTAAATCAAGGAAACAGAGTTGGATTAGTAGGAAGAAATGGTAGTGGGAAATCTACACTTTTTAAGCTTATTTTAGATGAAGAACATGCTGATGCTGGGGAAATTACTATTCCTAAGGGTTATAAAATTGGTAGTTTAAAACAACACTTAGTTTTTACAGAAAAAACTTTAAGAGATGAAACAGCCTTATCTTTAGCACACGATGATAAATTTAGTTTATATAAAGTAGAAAAAATCTTATTTGGGTTGGGTTTTGTTCAAGAAGATTTAGACAAAAGTCCTTTATCTTTTTCAGGTGGATATCAAATTCGTATAAATCTTGCAAAACTTTTATTAACTCATCCTAATCTTTTACTTTTAGATGAGCCTACAAACTACCTTGATATTTTATCTTTAAGATGGTTAAAATCATTTTTAAAATCATTTGATGGAGAAGTTATTCTAATCACGCATGATAGAGATTTTATGGATAGTATTGTTACGCATACAATGGGAATAGTTAGAAAAACTCTAAATATAATTCCAGGAGATACTCATAAATTTTATGATCAATTAAAAAGTAATGATGAATTATATGAAAAACAAAAAATATCTCAAGATAAAAAAAGAAAAGAATTAGAAGAATTTATTGCAAAAAATAAAGCACGAGCTTCAACAGCCGCACAAGCACAGTCAAAAGTTAAACTATTAGAAAAAATGGATGATATGGCTGAGTTAGGTTTTGATTCGACACTAGAATTTGATTTTAACTTTAAAGATACTCCTACAAAAGTTTTATTAGATGTAAAAGATTTAGAATTTGGTTATACACCTGAAAATATTTTATTTAAGAATATATCTTTTACTTTACAAAAAGGTGAAACTTTAGGAATTATAGGGAAAAATGGTAAAGGTAAATCTACTTTACTAAATACAATAGCTGGTGAACTAAAACAAATAAGTGGAAATGTTGATTTTCATGGAACTACAACATTTGGACACTTTGGACAAACGAATATAAATCATTTAAATCCTAAAAATACAGTAATGGATGAAATTTATGTTTCAAATTCTAGACTAGCAGAATCAAGTGTGAGAGCAATTTGTGGAAATATGATGTTTAGTAATGATAATGCTAAAAAGAAAATCTCTTTACTTTCAGGTGGAGAAAAAAGTAGAGTTATGTTAGGTCAAATTTTAGCAAAAGATGTTAACTTATTATTTCTTGATGAGCCTACAAATCACCTTGATATGGATTCAATTGATGCTTTAACAAAAGCTATTAAAAGATTCCAAGGTTCAAGTATAATCGTTACTCATAGTGAAGAATTATTAAGACGTGTTTGTGATAGATTAATTATTTTTGCAAAAGGCGAAGCAACTTATTTTGATGGAAACTATGATGAATTTTTAGAAAAAATTGGTTGGGAAGAAGAGGAAGCAGAAGAGAAAGTTAAATCAGCTCCAAAAGTTAATAAGAAAGAAAATAAGAAATTGAGATCTTCTTTAATTCAAGAAAGAAATAAACTAACATCTCCTTTGAAAAAAGAAATTGATTTTTTAGAAAATTCAATTATGAAAATTGAAGAATCTTTAGAAAAAGAGCATAAAGAATTGATTGAAGCTTCAAATAAAGGTGACAATTCTAAAGTTATGGATCTTTCAAGAATTGTAACAAATAACGAAAATGAGATTGAAGAAAAATTTGAATTATTAGAAATAGCTCAAACAAAATTCGATGAAATCACTGAAGAATATGAAGAAAAACTAGAAGGTCTTTAGACCTTTTAGTTTTAATTTTTATTTAGTAATTTTACTCACAATCTTCTTTTTTAGATAATATTTTTAATACATCACAAGAGAAGCCAGCTTTTTTCCTAGCCTCAAAATTTAAATCCATTTTTCTTTTTGTAGAACCAGGAAATACATCCTCAATAATTTCTAAATATGTTGAATCATAATCTAAGTTTAATCTATCACATTCATACTTATACCATCTATCACCTTTTAGAACATGATCAACTTCTTCTTCTAAAATAATTGCTAAGACATCAAGTAACTTTGTATTAAATGCATCTTTGTTAGAATTTAATTTTTGCATTATTTTTGGATTTTGGTCTAAACCATTTGCCTCTAAGAAACGTGGAACTGCCGCCATTCTTCGTAAGAAATCAGGTGTATCTTGCATAGCTTCAAAAAGATTTTTATGAACAGGAAAATCTCCATATTCTCCATTAATTTTTGACAATAATTTCTCTAACATTAAGAAGTGTCTTATTTCATCATCTGCAACTTCAAGCCAATCTTTATAGTAGTTTTTTGGCATATCTTTGAATCTTAACGCAGCATCAAGTGCCAAATCAATTGCAGAATATTCTATGTGTAAAATAGTATGTACTAAATACTTTTTACCTTCAATTGTATTAAAATTTTTAATTTTTGCTAAGGCCATAGGCTTTACAATTTCTAAAAAAGTAGCATAAGAAGGCTCAATTAATTCGCATGCTATATGTTCATTATTAAACTCTAATTCATCATTCAAAAACAATTGATAAAATGTATTAAATTTCTCAATTTTGTCTTTAGGTTTATTTGTTAATAAAACCTCTTCTAGCATAATAAAATAATCCATACGTAACCTCTTTTTTGATATAATTTATGAATTTTAGCAAAAAGGCTTTAAAATGGATATAAAAGTACAAGCAATGGGTGATTATCAAACAAATTGTTACATAGTTTCAATTGATGGTAAAGATTTAATTATTGATCCAGGTGTTGATGCACAAAGATGGATTGAAACTAAAGTTACTAATCCTATAGCTGTATTAAATACACATGGTCATTTTGATCATATTTGGTCAAATCAAGAAGTTAAAGAAAGATATAATATCAAACTTTATACTCCTATTGATGATGAAGTTATGCTTACAACTGATCCTTATGGATTAGGTATGCCCCATTCATATGCTGATGTACTAATAAACCATGATGAAGAAATTGAAATTCAAGGAATTAAAATAAAATTTCATCATTTTCCTGGACATACGCCAGGATGCTCAGCAATACAAATTAATGAACATTTATTTACTGGTGATTTTATTTTTAGAGGTACAATAGGAAGATTCGATTTTCCTATGTCTGATGCAAAAAAAATGAAACAAAGTATAAATAAAATATTACAATGGACAAATGATTTCCATATATACCCAGGTCATGGAGATAAAACCACTCTAAATAGCGAAATCCCAACACTTAAACAGTGGGAAGCATCAATATAAAGGAACAAATGTTAATGAGTCAATTATTTGAGATTATTATAAAAGAAAATGAAAAACTAAAATTATTAGAAAACTCAACAAAAGTTTATAAAAAAATTTTTGATTATTTAAAGCAAGATTATAATATTTTTCAATTGAAAATATCTTTTAAAAGTATAGTAGATGATAGGGATTTATTTCAATCTCATGAAGATATTGATTCTGAATATATTACAGAATTAAGCTTCGCTCAAAGCCAAGAATCAGAAGTCATTTTTCTAATTACAGCTGAAAATGAAAAAATACAAAAAGAAATTGAACATAATTTATTTAGTATAAAATTAACTTTACAAATATTTTCGCAATCTTTATACAATAAATATTTAGAAAAATCTATATCTGATTTATCATTAATAGACCAAATTACAGGTTCTTATAATAGAACATATTTAGATAATTATGCGCCTAATATATTAAGTTTATCAAAAAGAGAAGAAAAAAAGATTGCCTTTTTAAAAATTGGTATTGACCAATTTAAAGCAGTAATTGATGAATTTGATTATGCTATTGGAGATAAAGTTCTTAAAACATTAGCTCAGACCTTAAACGAAAATGTGAGAAGTTCTGATATAGTTGTAAAAATAGATAGTGACGAATTCCTAGTAATACTTTTAAATATTATTAATGAAGATAATGCTATCATGATATCCAATAAAATAATAGATAATTTTAGTAAGAAAAAAGTTTTAGTTAATCCTAAAACAGAGCAGGCTCTTAGAAAAACAGTTTGTAGTGGTATTTCAATTTACCCTGATGATGATTCTGATATTGATGAAATAATTAGAAAATCTGATATTGCTTTATATGAAGCAAAAAACATGGGTAGAAGTCAAACATTTATTTTTAATAAAAAAGAAACAAATACAATAGATTTTTTTTAGGGGAGAACAATGAAAAATAAACTTATAGATTTAATTTCATCTTCGGCAACAAATCCAGATGATATAAAAACATTAGAAAATATTTTCACTTTATACGAACAATTACAATTTGCATCAAATATTAAAGAAATTGCAGGAGATATGTATTCTTGGTTAAATAAAACATACAATATTGACAATGTAAACTTTGCACTTTTTGATATAAATAAAAATACAAGAGAAGAAATATTAGTTAAAGGGGAAGAGTTTTTATTAGACGATGATTTATCATGCTTTTTTATTATTAATACTCATACAAATTTAAATGCAACAATTTCATTTAGTGCAACTTCAAATGTACATTATCAAATATTACAAGAAAAATATGATCATATTGAAACTGCATTCTTTTTAATTTCACCAATTATTCAAAATGGTATAATTAAAAAGAATTTTATAGAATCTTCATCATTAGATTCTGTAACAAAAGTATATAATAGAAATTATTTAATAGAAAATCTTTCAAAAAATTTATCTTTATCAAAAAGTAATCAAACACAAATATTTTTCTTAATGATAGGGATTGACCATTTCAAAGCTGTAATTGACGAATTTGATTATGATATCGGAGATAAAGTTTTAATAGAACTTGCAAAAGTAATTCATTCAAATATCAATGAATTTGATATGGTAGCACGATTAAATGGAGATGAGTTTTTAATTTCTCTTATAAATTGCAATGCGCAATATCAAGCTGAAGATATAGCAATTAAGATTATCAATGATTTTGCAGAAGTTGAAATACTTGTAAATGAAGAAACAAAACAAACACTTAAAAAAACTATTTGTATTGGCTTTGATGCTTTTAATACAAATGATAATTTCACAATTACAGATTCAATTAAAAATGTTGATATTTCACTTTATGAAGCAAAAAATAAAGGAAGAAGCCAGCTGTTTAAATACTCTGATTTAACAGCTGATGATACAATAGATTTATTTTAATCTATTGTATTTTTCTAGCTTTCATATAAACTCTCTTAGGCGCTGGATAACCTTCAATCGTTTTTGTTTTATCATTAGGGTCTAAGAAATCTTCTAAACTTTGATCAAAAGACCAAGGTGTTTTTCTTTGTTCTTCACTACTTGTAACAGTAGTTGCAATAACTTCCATATTTTCAAACCCTGCCCTACTTAGCCAGTTTTCTAATGCAGAAATTGTTGGTATAAAATAAATATTTGGTATTTTAGAATATCTTTTATTTGGAGTTAAACATATTTCATCTTCACCATCAATCATAAAAGTATCAATAAGTACTTCACCTTTTGAATTAAGTCCACGTGCAAGTGATTTTAATGTTCCAACAGGATCAGCTCTATGATATAAAACACCTAACATAAAAATAAAATCAAATTTATGATTATAAAATTCTAAGTGCTCAACACCTAACATTTCATAAGTAATATCAGATTTAACAAAATGATTTACAAATTCAAATTGGTGAAGTGTTAAAGGTGCAGGATCAAAACCAATTAGTTTTTTTGGTTTATCTTCAAGCATTCTAAACATATAATAACCATTATTACAACCAATATCTGCAACAATTTTATCTTTTAAATCAAAATGAGGACGAATTAAATTATATTTGATATTACTTTGCCATTCACTATCAATTTCTAAGTCAAATATTTTAAAAGGACCTTTTCTCCAAGGAATTAATGTTTTAGCAGTTTGTACAATTAATTCATACTCTTCATCAGTTAAGTCTTCTCTTTTTCCAACACTAAACCAATCACCATAATCTACATCAAAGTTGTCATCTTTAATTACTGATAATTTCTTTAATTGTTCGAACCAAGGTTCAACATTTTTCCATGTTCGACAATCATCTTTCTTTTTTTGTAATGTTAATAAATCCATTCCGTATTATAAGTGTTTTACTTATAATATTGTCTTAAATCAAAGAAAATGAAAACTATCTTTAGATATAATAAGTACTTATACATATTTAAATTGCATTTGGCACTTTATTAGCACAATATTTATGTAAAATTATCAAATTGTTATTCTTGTTAACCCAAAGTTAACTACTTAAGAATATAATTCATTCACTTTATAAAAAAGGATATTTCTTGAAATTAACTAGTGTCTTATTCTCATTTAAGACTACATTAATATTACTTGCATTATTAGCAATTGGAGCTGGATATGCCACTATCATTGAAAATGATTTTGGAACATCAACAGCTAGAGTTTTAGTTTATAACAATATATGGTACGAAGCCGTACTTATACTTACAACAATAAATATGACTGGAATTATTTTCAAATACAAAATGTGGAAAAGCAAAGCTAGATTTACTTTTCATATCGCATTTGTTGTTATTCTTATTGGTGCTGGAGTTACTCGATATGTTGGGTATGAAGGTATTATGCAAATTAAAGAAGGTACTACTGAAAATAGAATGCAGTCTTTAGAACCTTATTTACAAATTACGATAAATGATAATGGTAAAACATATTATAAAGAATACCAAATGGAATTCGCAACATTATTAAAATCAATCAATAACTTTAAACATACAATTAACTTTGGTGATAAAAGTGTAGATGTTGATTACTCAAATTTCCTTTTAGCAAAAAAAGGTAATGCCAAAATGGGAATGTTAACAGTAGATGTTACATTAAATGGTGAAACGAAAGAGATTAAATTACCAGGTAGAAGAAGTCAAAAAGGACTTCAAAGAGATTTACAATTTGGAGATACTACAGTTTCTTTAGAATATGGTTCTAAAATATTAACATTACCATTTTCTATTAGATTAAATGATTTCCAATTAGATAGATATCCTGGAAGTATGTCTCCATCATCTTATGCATCTGAAGTTACAGTATTTGGACAAGATGGAACAAACTATGATTATAGGATTTTTATGAATAGAACATTACATCAAGGAAATTTCTTATTTTTCCAAAGTTCTTATTTCCCAGATGAAACAGGAACAGTATTATCTGTAAATAACGACCCTGGAAAATGGCCAACATATTTAGGATACTTCTTACTTACTGTAGGTTTAATTCTTAACTTCTTTGATAAAAAATCAAGATTCTGGAAATTAACAAAATTTGTTCAATCTAAAAACCTTGCTTCAATTGCAATCGCATGTATGGTAACTTTTGCATCAATTGGTGCAAATGCTGCTGATGTAGGTTCAGAAACTGAAGTAAACCAAAATATAAAAGCAACACAAACTGTTGATTACTTAAAAAGATTTCAAAAGAATTCTTTAACAACTGCAACAAATTTTGCTCAATTAGTTACTCAAAGTTCAATGGGTAGAATGAAACCAGTTTCAACTTTAAATAGAGAAATTCTTTTAAAAGTTAGTGGTAAAACTTCATTTTTTGGAATGAATGCAGATCAAGTTGTATTAGGAATGTTATCTCGTCCTGAAATGTGGAGAGATATTAAAATGATTAAAATCAAAACACCTAAATTAAAAAAATTCTTAGGTGTTGAAGTTACTAGAAAACATATTGCATTTGCAGAAGTATTCAAAGATGGTAAGTACTTATTAGGTGAAGAAGCAGAAATGGCTTCACAAACAAAACCTACTGAACGAGGTACTTATGAAAGAGATATCATCAAAATTGATGAAAGATTAAATATTATTTATGCTGTTTATAATGGTAATTTATTTAACATTTTCCCAAAAGTAATTAGTGCAAATATAAAAGTTGATAATGATAAATGGTATACACCATTAGATGCTATGCAAACATTTGAAGGTCAAAATAAGACTGCAATTGAAGGCATGGTTAGAGGATTTATTAATTCAGTTATTCAAGAAGACTGGAAAAATTCAAATCAATTTGTTTCTATGATTAAAACTTATCAAAACAAAGTTGGAGCTAAAGTAACTTTATCTCAAGCAGAAATTGATAATGAAATATTCTTTAGTAATCTTGATTTATTTCCAAAAGTAACTATTGCTTATGTAATACTTGGATTAATCATGTTAATAGTTGCATTTATAGTTGTATTTAATCCTAATATTAAACCTAAAAAAACTACATTTTTCTTCTTTTTAGTTTTAGCTTTATTATTTGCAATTCATACTTTTGGAATGGGATTTAGATGGGTAATATCAGGTCATGCACCTTGGTCAAATACATATGAATCATTATTATATATTTCATGGTCTGCTGTTTTTGCTGGTGTTATTTTCTTTAGAAAATCATTACTTGCACTAAGTGCTGCTGTTATTGTTGCTGGTATCTTTATGTTTACTGCACATTTAACAGGAATTGATCCTCAAATTACAAATCTTGTACCTGTACTTAAATCATATTGGTTAACAATTCATGTTTCTATTTTAACAGCTTCTTACGGATTCTTTGGACTTGCTGCTATTTTAGGATTTATGACATTAATTATGTTTATCTTTAGAAAAAATAGACCACATATTGATGACACAATTAAAAATATTACTGCTATTTCAGAAATTGCATTAATTATAGGACTTGTAGCAATCACAATTGGTAACTTCCTAGGTGGAATTTGGGCAAATGAATCTTGGGGTAGATACTGGGGTTGGGATCCAAAAGAAACTTGGGCTTATGTATCAATCGTAGTATATATTATTGTTTTACATCTTAGATTTGTAAAAGTATTAAATACACCATTTATATTTGCATCATCTGCATTAGTATCATTTAGTACAATCTTAATGACATACTTTGGAGTAAACTTCTATTTATCAGGAATGCATTCATATGCAACAGGTGACCCAGTTCCTGTTCCTACATGGGTTTACTACATTACGGCAACTATAATTATTACAATTGCCTTAGCTTATAGAAATAGAGATCTAAGAGATTCTATTTGTCACGCTGAAAACCAAAAACCTAAGAAGTAATTCTTAGGTTTTTAACCTTTTATAACTTACGAACTTCCTTTTTTAAACATCATCATTTTTTGAAACGTTATTGAAACGTATAATAACTTATAATTCTAAATATAAAATATTTAAGGATTAATAATGAAAGAATTAATAGTAATTACAGGCGCAAGTTCAGGTATTGGCGAAGCTACTGCAAAAACATTTTCAAAAGCAGGACACCCTCTTTTATTAATAGCAAGAAGAATTGAAAGGATTGAAGCTTTAAATTTACCAAATACTATTTGTGCAAAAGTGGATGTAACTGATTTTGATTCATTAAGAATTGCTATTAAAAATGCAGAAGAAACATATGGTAAAACTGCTTGTTTAGTTAATAATGCAGGAGCTATGTTATTAGGTTCTATAGATACTCAAAATATTAAGGAATGGCAAAGAATGTATGACTTAAATGTTATGGCTGTACTTAATGCAATGCAAGTTGTACTTCCTGATATGAAAGAAAGAAAAGGTGGAACTATTATAAATATTTCTTCAGTTGCTGGGAAAAAAACATTTCCTGCACATGCTGCTTATTGTGGTACAAAATTTGCTGTTCATGCTATAAGTGAAAACGTACGAGAAGAAGTTGCCGCTAATGATGTAAGAGTTATTACAATTGCACCTGGTGCTGTTGAAACTGAATTATTATCTCATACTACTGATGATGAAATTATCAAAGGTTATGAAGCTTGGAAAGAATCTATGGATGGTGTTATTGTTCCTGAGGATATCTCAAGATCAATTGAATTTGTATATAATCAACCTCAAAATGTTTGTATTAGAGAATTAGTAATTGCACCAACTAGACAAGAACCATAATAGTTGATATACTTCAAACTATGAATTATAAAATAGTTTCAAATAATAA